>ERZ1669250.27-NODE-27-length-90263-cov-16.850324_pt1 | contig 90263 bp, 69 predicted proteins | sample MGYA00579295_ERZ1669250 | MGnify/ENA primary metagenome ERZ1669250 (study PRJEB41166, sample SAMN08046056) | hot springs metagenome | biome: hot spring; feature: acid hot spring; material: thermophilic sediment; isolation source: thermophilic sediment from acid hot...
GGCAATTGCTTATAATAAAAGCTCTATTTATATTTTACTTGATGTATAACTCTCGATAATAAGCGAGTGCTCAGTGCTAGACTAATTGCTTATAAATACATTAAAATATAACGAATTTCTTTTATTAATAATGCTATCCTATCTAGGTGAGGATGAATATATCAGGTGGATTTTGAATGCAAAGATCAAACTAAAATGAGCTAAGATCGACTATAATGACAGTTTTTGCACAAAGCCTTTTTTAAGTCAGACAAGCTGCAGAATTCGCAATTAAAGCATATCTGAATGGGATTTGTAGGGATTCAATGGGGCATTCAGTGTCATTATTAATGTTAAAAGCTAATTTTGAGTCCACTCAAATTAATATTGGAAAAAAATAGAAAAATATTACATTCTTACCAGAAATGCCGACACCTAGATCGAGTGGATAGCTAGTGATTACTATACTCAAGAGGGAAGCTCATAAAGCAATATTTTTGGTTGAAAGCGTAATGGAAGGAGCTGAAGAAAATGGAAATAAATAAAGAAGGAATGAAAAAAAGGTCAGGGTAATAAAGGATGTAACAGAGTTTGCAAAAAAAAAAAAATTAGAAGTAAAGTTTTCTGTAATTTAAATTGGTTCATATGCAAAGGGAGATTTCAAACTATGGAGCGATTTAGATCTATAGATAATTGGTGATTTTAAAGATAATCCTGTAAAGTGATTGGATGATATAGATTGCCCCTGGTTATGAATTTATCTTAATGACTTCGAATGAATTCGAATTAGCATTAAGTATGAAAATGAGATTCATCTAATAGGTAATGGAGTAGGGGGTGGTTTTGAGGGATTACTTTGATCTATTTTCTGACAAAATGAATCCTGTTTGAGTTTCAAAATTTTCCGATGCGATAATCAATTTGGATAGCATTTATCTGGTAAAATAATAATCATTTATATTGTTTCATCCTCCAGTAATCATATTTTTCAGGATTCCTATTACCCGCTAGCGGTATATCTTCCAAATACCTCAAGATTATGGCGCTCACCTCGGAAGCTAGCTCAAATTAGATATCAATGCAAAAATTGGAGATGGCTCTATTTATTTTGCCTGACTAGCTGCCAAAAAGGTTTTCGCTGTTGGATCATTTCCAGAATCATTTGATAGCTTGGAGAAAGAAATTGATCTTAATGAAGTATCTGACAAGATAATATGTTTTAACATTATCTTGGACGATAAAAGTGGTACAATTCAATTGGATGGGTTGATCGAAGATACTACCACTGCAATGGGGATTGATCACGAAAACGGTATAAAGTTCAAACTAGGACACTATCTAATTTATATAAATCCAATTAATAGAATCGCTATTTTTTGAAAGAATGAAAATAAGAGCACTTTTTGAAGTCTTATCTATATCCCCTAAATTAACATGGGCCCGGCCGGATTTGAACCGGCGACCTCCTCCGTGTCAGGGAGACGTCATAACCTCTAGACCACGAGCCCTAAACCCTTATGACAAAGAGGTAATAATATTTTCCATAAGACTTCATCTATCATTTTTAGAAACAACGAGTAGTGATTTAAATCAAGTTTCAGTACTACCCATCTGCGAATAACATCCCGAAATACTTCTCAACATAATAATATCTAAAATTCAACCTTCTTCCAGAAATATCTAGGAACGAAGCAAGAATTAACATGTTCCAATAAGAATCTGGTTTGGCAGATTCTATAATGGGTTTTTCCAGATTCTGCAATTTGTGAAAGTCATTACCTTTTATGCTATCTATTACTAGCTGGTCATAGTATCTGGCATATTCAGAATAACCGTAAGGTCCCGTGGAACTGTGAGTATGAGCCTGATCTGCACTAAATATGACTGAGATTCTGTCAGGAAATTCCTCAACTGCTTTGAACAGACACTTCCCAAAATCTTTCAGAACCTCTTTTTCATCAATTCTGGGTTGTCCAATCAACGTGATCTTTTTGAATTTGAAAAATTTCAGTGGAATCAGGCTCCCGAAATCCAGGGGAAAAACTGAAAGAGGTCCCTTATTTGTTATAAAATTCAATTCAACGGCATCCGGACAGTTATTTAATATAATCTCATTTAACTCTCTGAAGGTCTTATATTTCCCCCTTATAATTCCATTCTTAAGTTTATACGTACCTCTAAGATATTCCGTGTTTATTATGGCAATTCCCTTAGATAATCTTACCGAATGTGGAGATATGATAACACCATAGGGAGAATCATCGTTCTCGGTATAGGTTTTTATTGTATTGAACATAATCTTGGACTCTTCATTTGGTTTATCAAGTATTTCGTCACCGTGGGGAATTACATAAACTCTGTTCAATACCATTTTTCATACACCAAGTTTTCTCTGTGTTTTAATCATCCTGTATATTTTAGAATGATATTTGAAATCTATGCCAGTTCTCATTTTAACAATATCAAAGAAGTTATCAATGCTGTCAATTGGTTTTGGATTTTTGAGTGCTGCCCTGATGTTTTCCCTCACCTGCCAGACTCCTACAGGAATATAGTATTCTCCCGTGATATATCTGATTACTATGAATCCGGCTGATTTTTCTATTTCATTTAAATATTCCAGAATGGGAAGTTTTGAGGCAAAGAACGATCCTCCCATGGAAGGACTCCTGACCTTCCTTCTTGAATCTTCATATTCCTCCTCGATGCTTAATCCCCTATTGCCTACCCACACAGAACCAAAACCCCAAACCTCTATATTCTCATAAACATAGCTCCACGGGAATATAAGAATGAAATAGTTATTTCCGAAATTGCTTTGCTCAAAGTAATACATGGAATCTATCTGCTCAAATTCCATTAATTTTCTCTGGTAATGATCTGATAATGTATTATCAGTAGCAGTTATTGCCCATCTCGTAGGCACCAGCTTTCTGAATTTCAAATCACCAAGCATTCCCAATGAAAGGAGTTTCTGTATTGTGTTCAATGGAATCTGGTTTTCACGCAAGTATATAATGGCATCCTGAGCCCTCAGGTCTGTATCATAATATACCTTCTCAAGACTCCTATCGGTTGAACCATGTTCATGATGAAATTTTCTAATGATTCCACCCGGTCCAAATGGTTGTGAATTGGCATCTATATGCAAATTCTCATTGAACTTCAGGTAGTCCAATTCAATATCTGTAGGCCTTGAGATAAGGATAAGGTCGTGCAGATCCGAAAGATAGGCATTGGGACTCCTGGCGTCGGTTGCATGGAGAATTTTATAACCCCTGTACAGTGAATATCTCAATTTAACAATGTCTTCTAAATCCATTTTCACAAGATTTTCCTCACTTTCATATTTTGAGGTATCTCCATGTTCATTAGGTGCGGCAGGTCCTATATTTACCTTTGGATAATATCTCGAGCCTACAAAGACTGAAGGTGGGCTGGATCCATTCAATTCCTTTAAGGGTGCCAGGTGGGTGGAGATGTAGAATTTCTCAAGTATTGGGCACTTTGATCTCCCACAAAGCAACTTCTCTGCCTTGCATCTAGCGCAGAGTTCGGGAGGGTATGGAACATCATCCACTTTTCTTGGGTTTATCATTTTGGTAGAAGATCAGGTATCCCATCTTCTATGGGGTATTCTCTCCCGCAATTTTTGCATACAAGCTTCCCTGATATTATCTCATTTTCATCACTTTGGGCATCCCTCAATTCAAGATCCCCCTTACACACCGGGCAACATATTATATCCAGCAGGTCTGGTTTCATAATACTATATCTTATAACCATAAATAAGATGTGCGGAAGGTGATTTAAATCTGATAATTTGAACATTTTTAAATCCAGAATCGGTCATTTCTTTTGCAATAATTTCCGGTCTCTTGAAATTCTTAACGCTTTCAGCTAGGTAAGAATAGGAATCTCCATTTGATATCAATCTTCCTATCCTTGGTACAAATCCATAGAAGTATATGGAGAACCACGGCTTGATAAGAGGTCTTTCCTCCGGAAAAGCATCAAGATTTGCCATTATGCCGCCAGCTTTCAAAACTCTAAATCCCTCTCGGAAGTATTCCATGGTATCCGGCAGATTTCTGAGGACGAATGCCGACATAACCCCATCAACACTCTCATTCTTTACTGGCATTTGAGTACCGCTTCCAATGATCATATTGCCAATGTTCTTGTTATGGGCTAGCATTTCTTTCGTTATGTCAATGCTGATTATTCTTGCTTTTCCATTATAAAGAGACACTAGCTTCCCCGTTCCACTCCCTATGTCCAGAATTATCCCATTTTTGGGCATGAGGTTCAGGAGCCTTATCCTCCAGAAGATGTCCATTCCCATGGACATAATGGTATTCATGGAGTCGTATACCCCTGAAATGGGACTGAAAATTCCCTTAACCTTCTCAATCTCTGGCAACGATGCTATAAGTTTTTTACCTTAATGTAATTTTACTTCTTGTGAATAAATTCGTAATAAGCCTAGGAGGTTCCATATTCTCAAGTGATCTGGTTTATCTGAAAAATTTCATTGATATTATGAAGAACGAAAAGAAATATGCAATAGTTGTTGGGGGAGGGAAGATAGCAAGAGAACGCATCACTCTACTCAGAGAAATGGGCGCATCTGAGTATCATCTGGACAAGATGGGTATCCAGGCCACCAGGTTGAATGCCTTGACAGTCTCATTAGCACTTGGAAATGCTATGGATATACCCATAAGCATTGATAAGGCCCTCGAGACTCTGGAGATTTATGGAAAGGTAGTTATGGGAGGCACAGAACCAGGACATACCACCGATGCCGTTTCCCTCTTGCTTGCGGAAGCTTACGGGGCATCCAGAGTGGTCAACGTGACCGATGTGGATTATATCTATGATAGAAACCCAAAACTGGAGGGAGCAAAGAAAATTGAGAGTCTGAGCTATGAAGGTATCCTGGAATTGCTAAGCAAGGAGGCAAGAAATGCAGGGCAGAATTTTCCCATGGACATTCTATCAATAAACATAGCAAGAAGAAGTCACATTGAAATAGACATAGTATCATTTAAAAACAAAGAAAATCTTGAAAATGCCATAAAAGGTAAGAAATTTGAAGGAACAGTTATAAAATAGGGTACTCAATCTAAACCTTTGGAACTTCAGTGGAGAATAATTGTAACTATGAGCATGAATGTGTATAAGATTTGAATTGAGACAATTTCATTGGTTCTCCTTGATATGGATAGCTTATCCTGTTTTAGATTCAGCCAGTGGTAGATTAGAATTATTGTAATTAAGAGATCTACAAAAAGGAACTGCCTGAAAATGATAACTGTGAGAAAGAATGAGATGATAAGCACCAGATAAATCTTCCTGAATTGAGTAACTCTCTTGCTGTTGTCTCCATCTTCAGGCAGATGGTGAAGGTACCTTATCATGGATGCAAGAATGCCAAAGGAAGATCCCAAAAGTATATCATAAATCGTAATGTTTTTACCTAAGGCCAACAGAGTTCCAATGAATGGAAATATGCCAAAGTCCACGAAAGTTGATATCTCTCCTATGCCTCTTGCGCCCAACCTGAATGGGGGAATCACATATATCAGCGCAAAGAAAACTGCAATAAGGCCAAGATAGAGCAGAACTAAGTTGCCAGTAATATAGACTACAAGCAATCCTAATAATATGGAAATTAGAAGTAAAATCCTGGAGACTAAGAGCAATTTTTCTGGATTAACATTCATCTTCTCAATGAAATAAGAGCCCAGGGGAAATAAGGTGTCGGAATTCAATAAATGCCTCTGAAATTTATAATCATAGTAGTCCATACTGGTATTAAGTGTAGCCTGCATGAATATCACAACCGCAAGAATCAAAAGTATTACCGGCTTATATGTCATGACATAGACAGCAGCAGTAATGACAGGAGCTATGGATGTAAAGTAAAGGGGGACCTTTGCTGCCTTCAGTATCTCAGTAATTTTCATTTAGCGCATATATTTTCCTTCATGATAATTTTTTCTTGAAAATTTATGATTTATTCTATGGCTCTGCAATATGTTGCACATTTTTTAATATAGGCGGATTTCTTTACCTGATCAAATGGATCCAGATTATCTAAAATTCCTCAGGAAGAACAGAACTATGGTAATTTCATCAAACGGAGTTAAATTGTGGCTATCAAAAGTATATTATGCTCTTGACAGGGGTTTCATATTCCTAATAGAAAAAGGGTCGCTTTCCCTTCAAAACATCAAGGTTAACAATGAAGTGGCTTTTGAAATTGACGATAACAGGCTCAGAATATTCATCCAAGGTCGAGGAAAGGTGGAGATTCTCGGTGAACCCTCCGAATTCAACAGGGAAAGGGGAATTCTGGTTTACAAGGTACCTGAAGATCAGGTTTTCATAAATCTTCAGCATGTCCTGATCGCGAGGTTAATTCCCGAGCAGATCAGAGTTACGGACATGCGAGTAAGATTCATCAGGAAAGATGAAAAGTTTGACCTAGAGGAATTGAAGGAAAGACCCAATCCATACTTCAGGATAATTAGGCCATGGAGCTTCTTTCAGAGCATTGCTGCTTACATTGCAGGTATAGCCCTTTCTGGAAGACTGTTAATAATACCTGCAATTTTGGGGGCAATTGCTCTAGTGATGGCTCATGGTGCATTCAACACAATTTCTGAATATTTTGATTACAAACAGAGGATTGACATTGAAACATCATTATCAGGCGCTAGAGTTTTAGTGGATAAATTGATATCGGATAAGCAGGCCTTCAGATACTTTGTGCTTCTATTTTCCATATCTTTGGCTATAGGTTTATATTTGCTTTTAGAAAACATAAGGATATGGCCTTTCATAGCTATAGGCATACTTGGTGGACTTTTGTATGGGGTACCGAAAATAGGTTTCAAAAAATTGGCACTCGGTGACCTATCGGTATTGTTGGTATGGTCATTTGGCATATTCCTAGGCGGCTATTCACTTATGGGAAAACCAGTTGGTTTAGATACGATAATCTTGTCGCTTCCCATAGGCCTTCTGACAGTAGATATATTACATGCAAATAACTGGAGGGATATTAAATACGATTTATCGAGAGGGGTAAGAACAGTTGCAAATATCCTGGGAGAAAAGGGATCCAAGGTTTACTATTTGATATTATTAACTGTTCCGTATGCAATTCTGATGTGGTATTCAGCCATGCATCAAATACTGGAATTCCTCATAATTCTGATTTCAGTTCCCTTCTTAATTAAGCTTATTACCATCTCCAATTCAAGAGAGAATATTAATTTTGGACGACTGGACCAATTGACAGCAAAATTTACACTATACTTCGGAATTTTGGAAGCTATAATATTTATACTCAATTCAGCGGTGTTTTGAGAGGTTAATAAATATTTATCTAATGAGGCCAACTTTTACTTTCTTCAATTTAATTCAAAGATATTTGGACTAATTTTTAACTTAAATTGAATATTTGCGATAAGGGATCTCCTGAGATGATCTTCCGGAGAATTATGCCGCATTGCCGGAAATTTATATCGATTGGAATTGGCCTATAGTTGATGGTAGACAGATATGATCATGAAATCACATTGTCTTTATAATAGCCTTTTCTTGTCATACAAAGATTCAACTTTTGAAATTTATAAACTTCGAACCTTAATTTTATTTTAATCAGATCAACATTGATCGCATTATGAATGATTGAACTGTATAAACATTCTTAGAATCAATTGTCAACTTCTCGAATTGCTCAGGTATCTATAGAACATAAAAATAAGCTTTCTGGTTCCGCCTTTTGGTGCACCCCATAATATTTCCTTCTTCAATATGGTGTATTTTGACCCGCAATCCTTGATTAGCGATCCCCCAGATTTCATCAGGCCCAGGTCACCATTTGCAGCTAAATTAACTGCAAGTCTGCTGGCTTCAAGTATCTGCTTAGATTCCTGAACGCTAGAATGTTCTTCTATTCCCAGTTCGGCTCTAACATCCAAAAGTTTCTCAATGGCATCGTATGTAGTATTTACAATTTCCATTCTGCTCATCCATTGCGTTTCATAATTTAGGAAGTCGGCCCAAGTATGGCCCTTATCTAGAGCATTGTAGTGATCCATTAGTGTCCTGAACCTCAATTTATAACCCAATGCAGGATTCTCAAATCCACGGGATCCGGGGTCTAGGAATGGAGATACCGGACTTGTAAAAACAAAAAGTCTCCTGTCAAGCTTATTAATTTTCATTAATTTTTTGGCATATTCAATGTCATTCAATGCATCATTTCTGGTCTGATTGGACAGGCCTATCAGAAAATAAACATCTATTTTCTTTCCCCCAAGTTCAAGAAAATTGGAGACAAATCTCTCCAGGGCTTCATTTTTGTAGGGTCTCCCATTCTTAAATCTGATATCATCACTTGAGGAATCTGGGGAAATTTCAATTGAAACGTCATGTGAGCTTTTTACAAGAGGTTCTAAGTCTTCTCTTGAATGTGGTACGAAGACTTCAAACAACAGGGGTATATCCAGACCCTCTCTTTTCAACTCACTGAAGATAAATTCTCTTTCCTTCCTAGGCCTCAAAAGAATATCTCCGACAATGAATGCAGGGATTTTGAAATCATTGTTCAAAGCTAATAGGTCTTCAACAATCTTCTTCGAGGACCTGAATATGGGTGAAGGCCTATGGTAGAAATTGCGAAATGCAAAATTTGAACCTCCACAAATTGCGCAATTATATGAACAACCATGCGTGGTTATAACCATTGCCACTGGCTCGGTGACCCAGTTGCAATAGGGAAGATGGCCCTTAAGGTCCATATTCCTCAATGCACTTCTCATTATGTAGGAATAATCATACTTCTGGTAATCCAGATTATCTGGAAGGAATGTAAAACCATTGTCTTTGGGTTTCAATCCATCCCTATAGATTATATTGGGGATCTCCTCAGGATTCTTGCCAGACAGAATCATGGACAATGGTATTTCAGTGGTATCCCCTCTTATCACATAATCGACTTCCTTAACAGTGTTCATTATTTCTGTAGAATAATAGGTGGCAGAATATCCACCTAATATTACCTTTATGTCTGGCCTTATCTTTTTAATTGTCCTTGCAATATTGATAGCACCGTGAACATGCGGAAGCCAGTGTAGGTCTATGCCTATATATTCAGCATCAAATTTCAGAAGTTCCTCCTCGAAATTGTACCTTGCGGACGATAGCATTTTCAGAGCAACATTATCTATCCTAACCTTGAAACCTAAATCTGTCAAATAAGACAGCATGGAAAGGAAACCAATTGGATACATTTCGAAAACTCCCGTACTGGGCACAAGCTCCGATATAGGACCGGCAACAATGTTTCTCTTTCTAAAATCATAGATTGAAGGGGGATGCAGGAGTATAAGGTCGCATCTCATACGATAGTCATTTTTGTGATTTAAGTTATCTATTTAAGCAATTGTTAATATTTTAGGATTTGAAGGAAAATGGAAAGATTATTAATTATGTAGGAATTTAAATCCGGTGGAAGGTTGAAGGTACTGCTATTGGGTGCCGGCATTGTGGGGCACGGGATTGCCGAAATTCTATCCAGAAATTATGAAGTTACAGTGGCTGATAAGAATGAAAGGAATCTAAATAGCTTATCCAAGGAACTTGGAGTCAGTCATTTAAAGGTAGATGTAGAAAAGGATAATTTAGTTAAGGTTTTCAGGGATTTTGATTTGATATCGGGTGCACTTCCAGGAAAATATGGAATGAAGGTACTTGAAGCAGCAGCTAAGGCCGGAGTTAATATTGTGGATAACAGCTTCATGCCTGAGGATTTCTATGCATTGGATAAGGAATTCAAAAATGCTGGCGTTCTGGGTATTCCGGACTGCGGAGTTGCGCCCGGCCTATCCAATATAATTGTTGGTTACGCGGCCTCAAAATATGAATATCTTGAAGGGGCTTATATCAAAGTGGGAGGACTTCCGGAGAGAAATATCCCACCTTTAGGATATAAGGTGGTCTTTTCACCAATAGATACATTGGATGAATATACAAGGAAAGTCCAGATTGTTAAAGACTGGGCTGTGGAGGAAGCAGATCCCGGTGATGGCTTAGAGTATTTCTTTGTGAATAATATAGGATCTATGGAGGCGTTTTACACCAATGGTTTAAGGTCTTTAATAAGGAATATAAGGGCCAGAAACCTCAATGAAAAGACAATAAGGTATAGAGGCCACATGGAGAAAATCAAGTTTCTGAAACAGATGGGCTTGCTGGATGAAGAAAGCATTGAAGTGGATGGAACTAAGGTTGTTCCAAAAGAAGTTCTTGCAGTATTGATGAAAAAATATCTCTCTTTCCCTCAGATCAATGATATCCTGTATATGGAGATTAAGATTGAATCAAATACTGGTCACGAAGAGGTTTATACATTATTTGATAAGGGTGATTCCCACCTGTCTGCCATGGCAAGAACCACCGGATTTACAAATGCAGTTGTTTCTGATTTGGTTCTGAAGGGTAAAGTTAAGGAAACAGGAATAGTGGCTCCAGAAATATTATCAAAGGATCTTGGTCTTTATCATGATATTGATGAATCTTTGAGAAAGCTGGGAATAGAGATCAGGGCAAAAGCTGATTGAATGAAAGGAATCGCACTGATATCAGGGGGAAAGGATTCCTATCTGAGCGCATACATAGCTCTCATAAATGGCATAGATGTGGAGAAGAGCATAACCATAAGGGCAGAGACTGATTCCATGATGTTTCACTTTCCAAATTCTACATTGGGCAGCGCAGTTTCTTCGCTGTTGGGACTGGAGAATGAAATTATATCAGAAGGTGAATTTGAATCTTATTTATCGCAATTCAAGGGGTATAGGCTCATAGCAGGTGCTATTGCCAGTGAATATCAGAAAACACGTCTGGAAAGATTTTGCCTTGAACATGGTTTAATTCCCTATTTCCCATTGTGGAGACGAGATCAGGAGATGATATTGAATGAATTCATAAGCACAGGATCACAGGCAATTCTTGTGAGTGTGTCTGCAGAGGGTCTCGATGAGAAGTATCTTGGCAGGTATATTGATAATTCTCTGATCGATGATTTGAAAAAATTAAATAGAAGATTTGGAGTATCTTTAGTAGGGGAGGGCGGGGAATATGAATCGCTGGTTACTTATTCTCCTTGGACTGATATGCGGCTGCAGATTCTTGAGAAGGAAATATTAGATAGAGGAATGCAGAAGATTCTGGTTATAAAATCCTATAAGATTGTAAGGATTTAAATCTCCCTCACAAAATGGGAGACTCCTGTCGGGTCTTCAATTATCACGGTAAATTTCATTTTGCCGTTCTTTGCATCATTTATCTTCTCTTCCAGTTCCTTGGTCTTTTCAGGATCAAATAGAGGCAGAACATTTAAGAATCTCTCAAATAAGCCCTCCACGTTGGTAATGAATGATTCAGCCAATGGACCAGGCTCCATAGAAAGGCCCAGTTCCGGTATTCTTATGGTCCCTCTGTTGCCCCTTACAATTTTTATGTTCAGGTCCTCCGGCTTCTCAATTTTAATTTTATCCTTAACAGGATAATTTCCCTCAAACTTTATGTCATTTATCTTGTAGCCGCAATTTTCGCAAGTCGCATTGTATATCATTGCCTTCCCAAAATATGGTATATCCAATTCAGTTTCAGTAATCTTCAAAGTCATTTTATGGCATACTGGGCATTCTAATACTGGCTCCACCATTCGCTCAACCTCCCCGTAATAACATATCTTACATTCTTGATGTCCTCTAGATTTCTACAGCCCGTCAATAGCATGACTATTTTCAGCTGACGTTCAAATTGTTCAATTAATTTGACAACTTCCCTGTCAGAGACCAGAGCTGCCTTCAGAAATGGGGAAGCGGAACCTGCCATTTTTGCTCCCAGAATCAATCCTTTAAAGACATCCACACCTGATCTGATTCCACCTGACGCAATGGTCGGAAGGATTCCAGATGAATATTTCACTGAAATTGGAGAGGGAATTCCCCAGTTCCAAAACAGGGTAGATGTATCGATGTTAGAATCTGAATTCCTTCTGTAGGCTTCAACTGCTGAGAATGATGTGCCAGATCTCCCGCCAACATCAATAGCCTTAATTCCTATCTTTTTGAAATTAATGATATCAGTTTTTGAAAAACCTGCGCCTGTCTCCTTCGCTATGATATTAAATTTCTTTGCAATGGATTCTAATCTCGAATAAACTCCATAGCCGTTTGTGTCCCCTTCAGGCTGGATCATCTCCTGCACGAAGTTGAAATGTACCGCAAGAAAATGTGCCTTAATCAGTTGAATTGCATACTCTATGTTCTCATCTGTCAATGCTGGCTTCCTCTGGTCTATTAACTGTGGTGCACCTATATTGGCTATCCTGAGTGGAACATCATACTCTGAAACAATGGAAAAGGTATCTCCCAGCTCAGGATGTTCGATTGCGGCCCTCTCGGAGCCAACCCCCATACCAATCCCCTTTTCAGCGGCTGCTATTGCAAGATTTTCATTAATCTTCTTTGTCTCGGGATGACCTCCTGTCATCGAAGAAATGATGATGGGGGCTTTCAATCTAATTCCATAGAATTCCAATGATATGTCAATATCATCTAAATTAACCTCGGGCATGGATTTCTGTACTATTTCAATATCGTTCCAGTAGTTGTGGTCATGTTGAACGTTTTCATTTGCGATTATTCTTACATGTTCTATTTTCCTATTTGAAATCATGCTTCTATCACTGTACCCTTAACATCTTTTTCGTTCATTGAATCCCTTATTCTTCCAGGAATGTTTCCGTTGATAATAATAACTTTGTTTACATATTTAGCTATATTTTCAATTCTCTTCATCTTTCCCAGCATGGAGCCAGTGGCATCGTGTGACAGGAATTCCGCGTTGTAATTGCTTCCTTTTATTTTCTCTATTAATTCTGCATCAGGAAATATCTTGGGATCTTTGGTATAGATGCCATCCACATCAGTCGCAAATATTGCATAGTCTATAGGAATTGACCTTACAATTCTCTCAATAATTTCGTCACCTGAGATTATTCTGTGTCTACCATTCCAAACAAAGCCATCCCCATACATAACTGGAATGAATCCTGAAATTATCAAATTCTCAACTACATCTATATCTAGATCTGGTTTGAAGACTGAATGCGGTGCTAGAGAAACTGCAGGAACTCCATTATTAATCAATTCTTCAAGGATTATGGAATTGAGAAACTGAACGTCCCTTAAAACTTTTGAAATTTCTTTTTCTTTACCTATAGTAGGCCCCTCCTTGTCCAGCCCAAACTCAATCGCCTTTATGTGTCCAAATGAACCTGCCCCATGTATTAGGATGAAATTGTCATTGACCTCAGAGAGTTCCTTTGCTATTCGCCTAATGTTATCATAATTGGCCTGCAAATATTTTTCCTTGGAAGTGATTATGGAGCCTCCTATTTTTATTATTTTCATTCAAGACTGCACCTATGATGTCTGAATAAGAATAATTTGACCATATATTTACTTTTAACCTTCATGATTAGCTTGAGAAAATTGAAAGCTTAACTCTTATGAATTATTAATTCTCTGAATTCAATAAATCCCAAAAGACATAAATATTGAAATGAGCATTAATGAATGATGAACAAAATTCTTTATTTGGTTCTCGTAGGATTTTTGATTTTATCTACCTTTATGTTTAATTTTTCAAATGCTCAGTCAAATTCAGGAACTGGAGTGGTGAACATAAATGTGTGGCCACTTGATTCTTATATTTTAATAAACAATACAATTTATAGGGCATTAAATGGGAGTTTATCCCTTCATTTAAATTCTGGCTCCTATAACATAACAATATATCGATATGGGTTCACTCCAATATCTACTACCATAAATGTAATAGGCAATTCCACGCAAACTTTTAATTATAAGCTTTCCCCATTTGAAAATGGCAATTTTAAATTCTATCTTACCTCCAATCCCTATCATGAATTCTTTGAATATGCTAACGGGAGCGATGGATCATGGGCATATGGTAATGGATATGAACTGTTAGGATCGGTTTATCAACCTTATTCACAAACAGGATCGGATCTCATTACTCTGCTTCCCGCAATGGACTATATAAACGCTTCATTAAAATTTTATGCTGAAAACACTTCAAATTATGACTTTGGAGTCCAATTTTATGGAGCATTTCCATCCTATTTCCAGGGAAATTCATTTCTATTTGGTCCGCTGTATGGATTAGAGCAAAACGGATTCATATTTGGGGCAATCTTTAGCAATAATCAATTAAGTTATATTTTTGCTGGTAACAATTATTATAACAGAATTTCAGGAAATTACCCATCGAATGGGATATTTTGGTTGAATGTTACCGCTATTTCTACTACAAATGGGGAATTGATAACAGTATCTATTAATGGCATTAAATTAGCTTATAACGTGCTCATACAGAACAATCAGGAATATCAATTGCCCTATTTTACAGTGTTTTCAAATTATGAGTCTGCAGGAATGCCCCCAACATTATATTTTCAAGAAATGCAGCTGAACGTTTCAAACCCACAGGAATATTTTATACAGGGTTACGTAAATCCAAAGAATGCTACAGTTATTCAATGGTATAATGGGGGTGGATGGAACGGTCAATTATACAATTTCGGCAATTTGACGTTGGATCCTCAGAATGGCTACTATATATCTATATATAATCCTGATGACAATCTAACCTATTTCATTGCCAATGGGTACATCACATATGGCAAAGCCAGTCGCAATGCAAACACATGGTTTAACGCCTCATTGATATCCAATTATGAATTTTTCAAGAATTATTCAAAATCGGGGTATTTTGATTCTTTTCCTTATTATTCAAAGGAATTTACTAATCAAAACTTCAATCTGTGCTGGACCAGCAATATGGTATCAGATGGGAGTTATGCGCTTCTTTATGGTTGCAGTGCCTATATTATGAACTTCAGTGATGATAAATTTATCCGGCTTCCTTATCAATTGTGCTGTGCAAGGACTGGTTTATTTTATAAAGACTATGCTATTATAGGCGGGAACAACTATTACAATAATCAAAACCTGCCAGTAATAGAAATTTACAATATTAGTTCCGGTGCATATAATATTTATGCAATCTCTAGCCAACCTAATAGCGCAGTAATGGGAATGGAAATTGTTCATAGCATTCTATATGCTATGGTTGGAGTTCCGCTGGTGTGGTCCCCAAATCCAGTCTATCCACTTGCTGTGTACGAGCTGAATCTTACAAACCTCTCATCGAATCCTACAATCAATTACTTTTCTTCTCCAAGTACAAATTTATTTATTCCTTACAACTTTGAACCAAGCTTCTTCTCTATAACAGGAGACGAATTAAACGTTATAGTCCAGACCGGAATTTATTCTCCATATTATTTATACGGATTAAATATAACAACTGGGGTATGGACAAATGAAACTGGACAATTGTTAAGTTTAGTATCTCAGAGCAGTATTTTTTCCTTTGGATTCCTTGAACAAATTGGACAATTAAACTTTTATTTTGTTGATCATAATATTTATGCTATCAGAAACTGGACTCTGGTATTTGAATTAAATAGTTCAGAATTGGGTGATTTTTATCCATCGGAAATAATTGGTTTTGGCAAGGATTTCTTTGCCGCAGGAACTACAAATATGGGACCATCAATTTATCAAATTTATAACGGGAGTAATAAATCCGCCATTAAACAATTTGGCAATTTTACAAATTTAACCAGATTCTATTCCAATTCTGGATTTTATTTGAGTACCAATCCTTACATAACAAATTGGTCGGGTGGGCTATTTGTGATGTTTGATTCAAATGGCCCATTTGAATCCAACTTCAGACAGTCCACCTATGTACAAATTTATTTCAATGAGTCCAGATTAACGCTGAGAATAAATCCGTCATCAAACGATACTGTTTATGTTGATGGACAGCTGATCTCACAGGGTAATTTTTCATCTTATGCAATTCTGCTTAATGCCGGTTTTCATAATATAACAGTTTACAACCCCAATTATTATTCATTCTATGAGAAATTCTATTTGAGTCCATTGTCCAATTTAACGCTCAATATAAACCTAACAAAGGCTACAAGCTATTTGATAGTCAATATAAATGTAAACGGTACAAAATTCATCATCGATAATTTAGTTTACCAGTATAATGGAAAATTAAAATTACCCCTTCCCATGGGAAGCTATAGCTATCTGGCTCAACATAAATACTTCAATAGCAAACAAGGAACCGTAATAGTAAACAGTGGCATAAATTATTTAAATATAACATTACAGAGAGCTGATGGATTCCTTTACATTAAATCCAACGTCCCTAATTTCGTTGTACTCGTCAATGGATCATATTACTATGCTTCCGGTTATGACATTAACATATCTGTGTATCCAGGAGTATATAATGTTTCAATATCTCATCAATATTATAATAATTTGACTTTTACAAATGTTGCAATAAGCAGCAATAATACCACAGCAATTTCAGCTAATCTCATAAAGAGTAATGGTACACTGGAGTTTCAATCGTTCACAAAGGCTCCAATATTTTTGAATGGCAACCTAATTGCAGAATCGCCGGGACTATACAAAATGCAATTATCACCCGGGTTATATTGGTTCAATATATCAGAGGACGGGTTTATATTATCTGAAATGATAGAAATAACCCCACTAAATGTAACCGATGTCCTATTGGGTCAGCTTACCATACATATAAATGTAAATAATTCCAAAATTACGTTAATTTCCGTTAACAATCAAAAGGCTACCCTTGTGATAAACAATGGTTCCATGATCGAACTTTTTGCCGGATCATATGCATATAGGGTAACCCATGAATATTTCAATTCGGTAACAGGTAACTTAGCTATAAACATTGGATATAACTATCTTAACCTCACACTGATGCCAGCTGACGGGTCGTTGAACATCACTACCAATGTAGCAGGATTCGAAGCAATTATTGGGAATTCCAGTTATGTTTCTAATTTTAATTACCTAAACCTTTCATTAGAACCGGGTCATTACAATATTACGGTTCTGCATGCTTACTATTCGAATGTTACTGTTGATAATGTTATTGTTACAAGCAACAATACCACCAAGCTTCCTATATATCTGGTCAAGGCTGATGGAACACTGGAAATTTCCACAGTGACTAACGCTTATGTATATCTGGATCAAAGACTCATAACAAATACAGTAGGAAATTTCACCATGAAACTTCCCGAGGGAATTTACTGGATTAATGTAACTCAATTCGGTTTTGAAATAACTACCACGGTTCAAGTGACCTCTTTAAATACAACCAGTATTGCAATGGGAGGGGTTAAAATTCTATTCAATATCCCGCAGGCAATTTTGAATTTCCAATATCAGGGAATTTATGGTAATTTCAATAAATCTGCAAACATTCAAAATGATTCAGTAGTTGAATTATTCCCTGGTCTATTGACTATAACTGCTGGATACTCCGGCTATCTGAATTCCTCTGCATCAATTTCTATATATTCCGGTACAATAACTTCGGTAAATCTCATACTGCAAAAGGCCACAGCTTATCTGGTCGGCAGAATATCCCCGCAGTATGCACAGATAAAAATTGGGTATCTGTTAATAAATGTTTATAATGGGAGTTTCAACATCGGTGTAAAGCCCGGTTATTATTCCATAAAATTCATGGCCAACTGGTATGAACCACAGTATTTGAATACCACGCTGAATCTTGGTAAAAATTGGGTAAACATTTCGCTGATAAAACTTACAAATCTGACGGTTAACATCTCTGTCTTTGGCAATGTGTCAATGGAGAATTTAGTGGTGTCACTTATTTCAAGCAACAATATGGTTTATAACGGAACAATAATTAACGGAAAGGTCTATTTCACGAACGTTCCGTACGGAAATTATACACTCGTTGTTTCATCCAACAATGGGAAATCTTATTATCCTATATATCTCACCAGTTCCCCTACTAATAAGATGACAGTGAACTTATTTAATAACGCAATAGCTTGGAGATTCTCATATTACGTTCTAGGAGGTGCCATAATTTCCTTTATTGTGACATTAATATCTGTCGAGGTAAATAGGAGGCGTAAGGGTTGAAGTTGGAAAATGATGACATAAAGGAAAAAATCGAATTGCTGGATGGAGAAAAAATGCTTTTTATTGGTGAGCCCACTGATTTTATAGCCTACGAGCCCATAGCATTTGCAGCACCATTCATATTAATGTACATAGCCTACAACTATTATTCTTCTTCAAGAATTTTTGCCCTGGGGATCTTTATTGCAGCTGTAGGCATATTATTAGCATACTATCTAATTTTCAAATCCACGCGGTACGTAATTACGGATAGAAGAATAATAGTTTACATATCCATAATTAACAGGATGAGGGGAATGCCTCTGAGGGCAGTGGAAAACGTTGGAATGAAAATGGGGATATTGAACAAAAATGTAAGAACACTCATACTCAAGGATAACAAAGAACACGAAATCCAGATCAGAGCAGTTAGGCAATGGAAAGAAATAGCTGAACTCATTTACAAAACTAAATATGGCAATGATGTGATTGTCAATTTCCAGTAAATAATTTCACTGTTTTCTCCCATCAATAATTATTTATCTCAATCAAATTGTAATCTGAAACTGCTATAAGTTTAATGGCATTGGCAAATTCCTTCATGCTTTTTGGTCTCTTGCTGGGATTCGGTTCAATGCTCCTCCTTATGAAAAACCATAATTTTTCCGATACTCCTGGATTGTATTTCCTCAGGTCATCGATGGGTATCTGTTCCAGACGATTTATCAATACATTAAGGTCATCGAAAAATTGGCCCTGATTTATCAGTTTAGCCAATTCTGCCTGCCTATTGTTTATATTTATTGCCTTTTCAGGACTATTTGCAACCCCCGCCAATTCATAGTACATGACTAATCCAAGTTCGTATATATCGTATCTTTGATCTATGACATTTTGATTTACTAGAATCTCAGGGGGTGCATAGTGTATTGTTGCGGTGGAGAAGGTAGTTTTACCCGCATTCATCACCTTGGCTGTTCCAAAATCAGTTAATTTGGGGATAAGATATCCCCTAAGGAGAGCTCTTTCCAATCTCGTGGGATCTGAAACCTCACTTTTAAATGTGTATCTTCCAATGGATGCAAACATTATGTTATCCGGCTTTATATCACCATGCAGTATCCCTTTAGAATGCGCCTCATATAATCCATTGGCAATTCCATAAATTATTAACAAAAATGATCTGATATATTCCTTCTTGGTGAAAACATCATAGGCATCTGAAAGACTCCCTCCAGTTAAGAACTCCATTACAATGTATGGGGGGCTTCTCATGTATGATTCCAACCTATTGGGGCCGGAATATTTTTCAATTTCAGGCAGGTGAGTATCAAATATGCTGACTATATTTTTAATACCCTTGAGATTCTTGAGCCTTTCATGTTCTTCATTAAATTTGTTTAAAGTATTCGCATCAAAGGCTATCGGAGTCCCATCATCCGAGGCCTCTTTCAATATTTTTATTGCAACTCTCCTCTTGCTAGAAGGATCGTAAGCATCCAGAACATATCCAAATCCGCTCTTCACGCCTATGACTCCATTTACAACATATCCTTCAAGAGATTTTGCCTTCGCCCAGCACATAGGAGGCCTGTCCTGATCAATATTCTGCGATATAACATGCTGTGTTCCAGATTTATCAAGGATAGACCTACCATTTAGATACTTAGAAGATATGAAATCAGAAATACCTCCGCCAACACTTACTGTTGCTGAAGCAAGAGAAGTTGCGAAAATAATTGATGGCAAATAAAGGTCTTTTATATAGAAATATCCGAAAAGCGTAAGGAAAGTGATGTAACCGATCAACGTAGAATAGTATCTGAACTTATTAACTCCGAAAATTAATAGGGATATCAGAGTGGCGATGAATGCCAATATGAAAAGTGCCAGAATTGAGTAAATCATCAAATTAACATTGGATAAAAGGGCCACAAATCCAGTGACGTTTCTCAAGTATATGCCAGCCATAAATATCATTAACGAGGCCATGGCGATTCCCGTAGCTGTATTTATTCCAACGGTTATGACTCTCTTTTTCATTATTTCCTTCACCAGGAGATTGATTGCTATCAATCCTATCCATGAGGCGATGAAGAATGAGAATAGAACTGCCATATCTTCTATAATTGTTAAAGCAGACACTGCAGAACCAAAATCCACAGCGTAGTAGAGTGTACTAAAGGGGATACCGTAATTGACAAGTATTATTGCAAAAATTACGGTCAAATCAGCAAATGTGAAATATTCAACATCATCTTTCTCAAATATACCCAATAAGAGAGCACTGAGCGCGGTTGACACTATGAAAGCGAAGAAACCATCAATCGAGAACGGTTTGACTTTAAAGTAAAAATAACTCAGGATATAAGATGAAAGAAATATAATGGTGATGAGCGTATCCCTTAATGGATAAACATAACTTATCCCCCATATTAGCGCCGTTAGCACAAGGGCCACAAGTGCTCCCAATAAAAGAAATATTGGAATGTAGCTGAGTAGTATCCCCTTGAATAAAGTTGAACCTATTCCACTATTTAGATAGTTATAAGAATTTATAATGAAAGGGAAATTTTCCCCTCTGGCAAACGCTATAATCAGGGCTGCGGATATGAAGTAATAATAAACTAGCTTGTAGCCACTTATTTTATTTTTTAGCGAGGTGTTAGGAATAACCCCTATAAATCCCAAGCCTAGAAGAATCAAAGAGACATATTTCAAATAGCCTAAATTTACATTCAGGGCAAATATTACAATGAAGATCACACCAAGAATAAGAGATATTATGGATACGATCTCTAAAATGTGAAATGCAAAAAGTATCTTCTTGTTATGAGATAAAAGCAGTGAAAGATCTCCTTTCTTAAATTTTATTTTTATGGACATCTGCCACCTCTAGATGATCACATTTTTAAACTTTCCATCTTCTATCAAAAGTATTCCCTTCTTTCCTCCATGGTATTCTGAAGAAAAAACCGTTATCATCCTTCCATGAAAGTTATAAGCTATACCTGACATCTTCACCTCGTGGCCCCGGATTATGTAATCCAGATGATTTGATTTCATAAATTTATCAAATACATCTTCGCCGAAAAAGAATGCTCCATCACCTCTTGTGCTGGGTAGAAATCCTTCAATGTATTCCCTGGGGTCATTCCATAGAATTTCAAATAGAACCTTATTGGACGGCTCAAAATCATCTCTAGGGAGTTTTTCGAAGTTTCCTATGTTGTCCTCAGATGACGGTATCCCGCCATGCACGCAGAGTATTTTACCATTCAGTAGAATTGCGGGCGGCAGTGATGCGAAGTATGACAATATAAAATCATATAGCCATTCTATATCGTTATTTTTAAGTTCATCCAGAAAGCCATAAAAGGGATTAGTTAGAGAGCTCTCGTGATTTCCCCTTATGATTATGACTTTACCTGTCAGAAAAGACATTTCCAGAGCATATAATAGATTCATTAAGCTATTGGGCCCCCTGTCAACTAAATCACCTAACATGATAACTGTGTAACCCTGATTAAGATATCTAAACCCTTCATCAGAGACGTGAATAGCTCCGTGAGTGTCCCCTAGAATAGCAAATTTAGGGCCATTCAATTTTAACAGGGGTGAGTTTTTTAGGGAGGAATCCCTTTCGCTGATCACTAGATCTTTAATGTACTCAGGAATTATTAAGTACTGAATATCCATAAGAATTCTTTAACCTATAATTCTCACAACGGTTCCTTCTCCAAATTTAATCACATCACCAGGATTTATTTCTGCTTCTGTCTCTAATTTCTCAAAGTAACCATTTTTAAAGATGAATGTTCCATTGGTGCTCTGCAAATCCTTTATAAAAAGCTTATCGTCCTTGAATTCAATCAGTGCATGCCTCCTGGAAATGGATTGATCGGGAAACTGAAGCAGATTTTCCGGATTTCTTCCGATACTAATTATACTAAACAGGGTAAGATCGAAGTCGATTGTTTTACCAATTAATTCGGAATTTGGGCTCTGAATAACAGCCATCCTCAACAGTTTAGTTGGCGCCGGTGGAGGCATTTGTGATTGGGGTTGTGCCTGGGGTTGAGGTGTCTGCTCGGGTGGCATAGGAGGCTGCTGAACTTGAGCCTCTTGTTTCGGAAGTTCGGGTGGTTGTGAACTACTTTGCTGGGTTTGAGTACCCTGTGACTGTGCAACAGGGGGCGCATTTTTTTCTACTCCACAGACAATACAATAGTCATATGAGTCATCATTTTCCGTTCCACATCTAGAACATTTCCACATTTCAATCACCTTTCTTTTTTATTTTACTAGTCTCACTATAAATTTGTTTTTTATCTACTTTTCCAGTCTGGGAATTTGAGATCAAATTTTCCAATTTTTTAGTGGATTCAATAATCTTTATATTCTTTGTAGCCTCAGCAGCCTTCCTAGCTTCTGATATTGCCTTAGTTGCGCCAGTTACATCACCAACTGAAGCCAGATATTCAAATCTTTCAATATTCATCTTGACCCTAGCGGCATTAACCACATCGAGGTTAGTTCCAGATAGAATCTTTTGCTGATCATTTGTTCTATTTATAATAAGATCCTTTGAAATATACTTGCTTGATCCAGCCTCATCTTTATAGTCGAGATTTACATTTAGAAGGTTCACATTACCCATATTCCCTGGAGGAACGATCAAATGGCCTGTTATAACTATTGGATTGTCGGAAATGTAACCCAGATTCAGTAAGAACTGATTCCCCTGCTGGATGAAATTTTGATCATAGGATTTGAAATCCTTTGCTTCTCTCAAGGTGATTCCGAGGATAGCTGAGGTCGCTACGGTTTTATTTATCTGCTCCACATAATTCCCAAATATATTGGAAATTTCACTTCTGTCCATAATGTGGTAAAACTCTCCGTTTGTTACATCTGACATCCGTTTTATTATCTCTTCATTATAATCTGACCCGATTCCTATGGTGTTGATCTTTATGCCATATTCAGCTGCTAGACCAGCTATGGATTCGTATTTATGTATATCAGTGACATCGGTAGGTTGTCCATCTGTTAACAATAAAACTGAAACGCTTCCTGCATCCTCCGCATAGTCCTTGGCCTGATTGATCAGTGTGTTCAAAGTTTTATAAAGAGCAGTTCTTCCATGAGCATAAATTTCATTGATGGCATTTTCAATTCTCTTAATATCGTTCAGGCCTTCGTGGTTGACCAGAACTTCCACATCATCTGAAAAAGCATATATTGAGACATAATTTCCTTTGTTAAGACTTCGAATGGTAGAGATTGCAGCTTGCTTTGCTGTTTCCAACTTCTCTCCCACCATGGAACTGGACTGATCTATTATGAGTATCAGCCAGTTTCCTCCTACTCCAAAAGATTTTGAATTTGATGTTTTTTCGGGTGTTCCTTGTATGGTTATTCTATAGAAAAGTCGAGTTGATGAGTCAGAAAAAACAAAATTGTTCGATGTTTCTATCTTCAAATCTATCATTCATTTATAATAACAGTTAATTGATATTTATAATTTATGAATGGTATTTTAAAGAAAAATTAAAAGGTAGGGAATGCGCTATATGGAATAAGAGTCCAGATGTAAAATAACCCAATTTTAGAAATTTATTTTACAGAGGAACAATCATATCATCATAAATACATGAGCAGTCAGTGAAAATATTAAATCAATTTATTTCAAGCTAGGAAAATCAATCAATTTGATTATCTCTGTTAGAGACTGCTCAATCCCTCAATAATAAAGGTGATTTCAGGGAAGGGATATAATTGACTTGACTATCTAAGGCAGGTATGGAAGATTATTTTGATAATTTATTTATTATAATCTTAATTATTCATTCAATGTTGAACAGATTTAAGGTTATCTTGATCATCCTATCTCTCATTTTATTATTTCCTCTTGGGTATTCTGCACCCGGGAATCATCAAAGCATAGGAGTTGGTAAATTAGTTATAAAGGTCTGGCCATACGATGCCTTTCTCTATATTAACAATTCCACATATAGGGCACTGAATGGAACCATAGAATTAAATTTGACCCAAGGGAATTATACTGGTATATTTTATCGATATGGGTTCACCCCCTATGATAAGTCGTTACAAGTTGTTTCAAACTCCACAAATTTTTATTCTATTAAACTTACGCCAATAAATTTTGGGAATTATTACTTCAATCTGACACAAGAGAATTTTCCATACGCATTCCAATATACATTAGGGAGTGATGGAAAGTGGGTTGAAAATCAAGGATATTCGCTGCTTAATCCAACCAACAATAATGATGGTTTTCGTTCGGCCTCTGACCTTATATTAATGATACCAATCTACTCTTCATTTAATTCTACCGTAGAAATATATTCTAATAACGAATCAAACAACGTATTTGGAGTTCAATTTTATGGAGAAACGCCATCATTTATAGCCAAATGGAACTACGAATTCAACAATATCGCTCAGGGGGGCATTGTGGCAGAAATTGAGCCCGGAATAAATGGGTTGCCACTTGCTACTACAAATATAAATAATATTGTTGCAAAGGAGCCATCAACTGATAATGGGAACTATTTTTTCAATATTTCTTCGACTAAATCCGGAAATCATTATGAGATAAGGATCATAATCAACAATATAACAATACTTAACAATTACACTGTAGGTTTGAATGAATTTCCTTTTTTCACTGTTTTTGGGTACTCCTTAAATTCAAGCAACAATAGCTATGTTTTCTTGAAAGGATTTGATATAAATTTTTCCAACATTAACCTCTCATTTCAGCAGGGATATATCAAACCTGCCCAATCCATGATAATACAAGGTTATTCATATGATCACTGGTATGATTTCAATCAGATCTTTGGTAACTTCACCGTTGATACAGCCAATGGGTATTACATTACAGTATTTAACAATGAAACTGATTTTACTTTATTTGTTTCATATTCTGAGGGGTTTATTAACCTAAATCAGTTTTATTTCCCTTATATTATGAAGGATAGGTCAAACTTTTGGTTCAATGTAACTCTCGAGCCGGGTTTACCGACGATTCAATCAAATTCTAATTCAAGCTATTTATCATTTCCCTATAATAGCGAGATTAGCGATAATATCTGGAATTCGTTAATAGAACCTTATAACATATTCCTAGACAGTTATGATCAATGGGCATCTCTAGCACTATCATCTGATAATTATACTCTTTTTTACGGTAATTCCTGGAGCGGGGGTTTTCAACCCTTTAGGCTTGGAATTATAAACATTTCCAACCTCAAAAATACTGTACTTAGCTATGCCCAAGGAGGACCAGCTGTATTCTATGATGGGAATGTAATATTTCCGTGGTATATAGGGCTTATTTATGTAATCCTACTTAATGAGAATAATGTTACCTCTGGATTTTTCTTCCCATCGTCAAACACCGTGTATAATGTTCTGGGAATGTACGCTCCTTATTTTTTAGGAGATACATTGATAAATAATACATTCTACACAATCACAGGTAGATATTTGGATAATTCCTCAAAAAGTGGAGTTTTTATATTTAGTTTAAACATCAGTCCTACAAATGGAAACCAGGTCATTAACATAAGCAAAAATGGAACTGCTCCACCGGGGCTTGAAATTTACACCTATCCTCCCTTTCTAGCTAACAGATTCTTCTATGTTTCAAACGGAACCATCAATATGATGCTCAAAAGTTATTCAAATGGCCGCTATTATCTATATGAATATGTGATCCGAAATGGGTCATGGATAAATGAGACTGGTAACTTAGAAAGATTAATAGGATCAAACGATTTTATTGAGAATTTCCAATTTTTACAACAGGTAGGTAACCTAGAGATTTTGAGCGTTTCAGGTCACATCTACGCTTTTAATAATAAAGGGCTACTCTGGACAATAAATGAATCAAACTTTCAAAATTATTCTTTTGGGGCATTCACTGAGTATGGGAATCAAATTTATGCCATAGGTGAAAGAAATGGATCCTTGGATATAATGAGAATAGAAATTAATAATGGTACAGCGGAACCAGCTGACTTCTTAAATATTACGTATCCTGGGTTCAATAGCATACCAGGCTATCCACTTTACCCCACGGCTTATTATCTGGCATCTTGGAAGAATGGCTTTGTATATGGAATATTTGAGAAAGGTGCACTGGGGATAGGCGAAGAAGAAATTTTGGGAAGAGTTAAGTTCAATTATACAAGACTAATCATGCATATTGATAATATTAACGGAACGAAACTGAGCATAGGTGGAAAGAATATAGCGTTGAACAGCTCAACATTAGAATTTGATGTTTCCCCGGGTATTTACCCCATAATGGTTTACAATCCTGAATATTACTTTATTGCTGGCAATTTTAATATACTTCCAATTTATAACAACACGTTAAATTTTAGCTTAGTTAGAGCCACAAGTTTCCTTCATGTTAGAATACAACCTGGCAATTCCACATTTAATATAGATGGTGCTTCATTCCACAATGTTTCTAACACCACAATTCCTCTTCCAATAGGCACATGGAATTTCAGTATTTCTCACAAATATTATTCTACATTTTTAGGAAACATAAAGGTTCACTATGGAATGAACTGGTTGAATGTTAGCTTGAAGCACGCTATTGGGAATATATCCATTCATAGTAATGTTAAGAATTTTGAGGCCATAGTAGATGGGGATGTATTTCATGCTGTTGGAAACTATGCAAATATCACAGCTCCAGCTGGCAGGCAGACGGTGCTAATTTATCATCAGTATTATAATGATGATATTATCCACAATGTCATTGTAACTAGCAACAACACTACATATGTCTCTGTTAACTTAACCAAGGCGTATGGTACGCTCAGGATTAATGTGATGCCAGATACAACTATTTTTGTTGATTCATATGAATTGAATTATTTTGGAAATTCTACTTTCATCTATTTGAGTCCCGGCTATCACTGGATTAACGCAACCAAGCCGGGCTACGTTTATACTTCACAAAAGGTGTTAATAAGCTCAGCCAATACTACAGTCATAAATTTAACCATGATTACAGCACCTGCTATCTTGAAGGGATCCATGAATACCAAAAACGCTACAATCATAATCAACAATACTGAGTTCATAATTAATGGAAGCAATTTTATATTTGGTCTCAAACCTGGAATGGTTAATATAAAAATCTATTCAAAATGGTATGAACCGTATGCCAAAGAACTTTCAATTAGCAATGGAATTAACTATCTCAATGTCACCCTAAATAAGTTAACAAATGTGTCTATCAAAATAAGGATATTTGGCCTTATGAATAATGGTCAATCAAGAATTAATTATCCTTATTCTGGAGAATTAACATTGATTCAAGGTAACTTCAATGTAACGATGCCGATAAGTGGAGCATCGATAGAAATCAACGGAGTGCCCTCAGGTTATGTAATAATTGAAGTGAAAGGATCAATTTTTTACAACTCATTCCTAATATTCTTAAAACCCGTTAAATCGAATAACATAACATTAATATTGGTACCCTTCTCCATCTCCAATAAATTGGAGGCTATTATATATATTTCAACTGTGTCATTTACAATTATTATAGCGATCGCGGTGGATGTCATGAGAAGGAGAAAATATTGATGAATATTTGTGACGTTAAAATATCCTTCAATATGTACGATTGAACAAGATTCATTTATACTTTTTAATCTCTTAATAGAAATTTCCTTATTAGAATCAATATACGATAAAAATGCTATAATCTATCGTTTGAATCAATATCTATCATAGTTCCAATTACTAAGTCTTAGAAAGCCAAATTAAGCACGCTAAATCCTCATATTTTCACCGCATCAATTTCTCTATTCTAATAAGGTTGCGATCTGAGAATTAACATCCCTTTAAAGGTCGGCAGCGATGAATCATTATATAAATGTGAGCGATAAATCTTCATAGCATTACCAAACTATTGATCCATTTATTGCTCAAATAAAACTTAATCTTTTAGTATTCTTTAGAAATTATTAATATCGATCAGATCGTAATCTGAGATTGCTATGGCCTTTATCGCGGCAGAAAATTCTTTCATATTTTTCGGTCTTATAGATGGATTCGGTTCAATTGTTCTTTTTATAAATATCCATAGTCTATCACTAACACCTGGATTTAATCTTCTGATGTCTGCCAATTCTATGGATTCAAGATGAGGAACAATTTCATCCAATTTTTCATAGAATTTTCCTTCATTAATGAGTTTTGCAATTTCTGATTGCCTTCTATTAAACTCAAGACTCTTCTCCGGTGAACTAATCACCCCTGCAAGCTCATAGTACATTACCATTCCTAATTCATAGATATCGTAGCGCTGATCTATGGCATTCTGATTTACCAGTATCTCCGGTGGTGCATAATTTACCGTGGCGGTAGAGAACGTTACGATACCTGCATTCATCACCTTTGCAGTTCCAAAATCTGTCAATTTTGGTATAAGGTACCCCTTTAAAATTGACTTCTCTAGCACCTCAGGATCAACTGCCTCAGTTTTAATGCTCTTTCTTCCTGTACTTGCGAACATAATGTTATCTGGCTTAATGTCACCATGGATGATCCCCTTTGAATGAGCTTCGTATAGACCATTAGCAATGGCATATATGATCAACAGAAATGGCCTTACATATCTAGGATCTTTAAAATTATCACCGACATCTGAAAGGCTTCCCCCCGTCAGGAATTCCATGACAATATACGGTGGACTTTTAATATAAGCATCAAGCCTGTTTGGACCTGAATATCTTTCGATCTCAGGCAGATGAGTGTCATAAATATTTACTATGTTCTTGATTCCCTTCAGATTTTTCAGTTTTTCATGTTCTTCATTGAATCTATTGAGCGTGTTAGAATCGAATGCTATGGGTGTACCATCCTCCGAAGCCTCCTTCAATATCTTAATGGCGACTCTCCTCCTGCTCGCCGGGTCATACCCTTCGAGAACATATCCGAATCCGCTCTTAACAGGCAAAGCCCTTACTACCAAGTAACTTTCTAGGGATTTAGACCTTTCCCAGCAGTAAGGAGGCCTATTACTCGTGTTATTTGGAACAATATTAATCGTTCCGTGTTTCTTGTCCATAATTGATTTCCCGTTTGAATACTTCATAGATAATGGGTAAGATATTGTTGCTCCGGCTAAATAACCTCCTATTGTAATTGAACTGAACAGCAAAATTCCAGGTAAATAAGAATCTTTTATTTCCAAATATAACGATATCGCTAATAAAATTATTAAAGCATAAAATGGTGGATCCATCTTTACATTGATCACCCCTAGGATAATTGAAATGACAAATGTCAAAATGAAAGATATTGTAAATAAAATTGAAACGGCTGACAATAATACTACAGGTTGCTCAATAAGTACTGAAAAATTCTCAAAGCTAGTAAGATAATTACCGTATAGTATTATTATAAGCAGCGAAACTGTCAATCCAATTGAAAAGTTGGCTATTAAGGATACCCTCTTATTGCTGCTCCTATTTTTGATTAAAGTCTGCGATGCTAAAATGGAAATCCATGTCCCGGGAATAAAAAGAATGAGTGTTGCAACATTGTTTAAAGTTGAAATTTCCGCATTATAATATATGTTCCAGTTCATTAGACTATAAATTGTATTGGGAGAAACACCTGTAAAAATTATTGTTAATAGAAATGCTATGCCTATATCCGTTGCGGTTCTAAGTTCAATATTTCCCTTTCCAAATTTTCCTAGAATTGTCCCAATTATTAATGCAATCGCCAGATACAATATAAACCAGGATACTGTAAAAAGGTGAGGACCGTAAAAAGATTTCAACAGAACCCCTAAAAGAATAAATGGTAATATAATTAGTGAATCATCAATATACGAATCAAATTCAAATCCCCAAATTAGATAAGTTAATATAAAGGAAATTAACGCACCAACACCCAATATTAAAAAAAAGTAACCATTTCTTATGAAATAGTTGAAGGCATTTAGGATGCCTTGGGTCATAATCCAGGAGGGAATGCTCTGACCTGACGTGGCAAAATAGATTAAGAAATCATTTATAAGATCACCAAATTTTAATACACTGATCGTTAAAAAAATGATCATATAAATGTAAAATACCCTAAATCCTTCCTTTCTTCCCTTAATTGCCATAAGTGGAATGAAACCTAAAATGGAAACGCTGAGGAAAATCTCTCCAATTATTAAATACGATTTCATTGAAGGATTCATAAATTCAATTAGAATTAAAGCAAAGGAGATTAAGGCTAATAATATCGATGCGAAAAAAATCAGATAAAAAAATCTATGTAATCTTACATTAAATGCAATTTTTAGTATTATATCTCCGCTCTTATGATTTCTTCCTTTATTCATTCTCATTTCTCCATTAGGTTCTCGAACCCTTTCAATTAAATTTTTTTAAGTTTCTAAGTCCTGCTATTTAAGCCTGATTGATTACTGTATAAGAAATATTAATTTAATTATTAAGATTCCTAACCATGTAAATAGTCAATAGAGCTTAATATGTAATATTGTGATCTTCGATTATAAAAATTAATCATTTTGAATGGATTCAATTATCCCATTAAAACCAATAAAAAACAGAATAAATAAGAATTCTTAAATGAAAAGGCATAGGCAGGTGGTTACCTTCTAAATTGATTAAAAACCCGGGATTAATGGTAATATTAATTCATCTCAATTCATTTCTATCAATAGCTAATAATAACTAATGCCTGTATATTCATTCATTTATGTTTCGCGGAGTCCCCAATCGGTATCCTTTAATCTTAGTTGAAAAATATTAAAATGTAAATCCTAGTTCTAATTTATCTTACATGGATTTCAAAATTTCCATGTTCCAGTATCTCAATTCCCTTCCGCCAGAGAATATAAATCTCGCCAACAGTGGTATGGGTGGAATAAATCCTGAGGGCTTAGATTCCTCGAGCCTGGAGGAAATTATTGCAAACCTATATCAAGTTCAAAAAGAACAGGTACTTCTGATTCCAAGCGGTACCTTTGGAAGCTTCTTTATATTGTATTTTCTAAGAAAGCATTCAAACAAAATGTTTTCCATACTACCCGAATATCCTGTTTTCTTCTATCAGGCCCAGCAACTTGGATACGAATTAAATCTTGAGAATAGACTGGTTGATGGAGCATTGGATTTATCCCCATGGGATGTCGAAGAAGATTCCATATATTTCATAAGCAACCCAAACAACCCAACTGGTATAATCTGGAGCGAGGAATCAGTTAGGAGCATCTTAAGGGAAACTGAAGGCAATAATTCCTATCTGATTGTGGATGATACCTTTTCTTTTTTCAATCAGAAATTTCAAAGGCCTAAGGTGGATATAGGCAATCTAATAATTTTGGGAAGTATATCAAAATTTTTTGGGAATTCGGGTGCAAAGTTAGGATGGATCATTTCCAAGCAGGAAATAGTTGATAAAATGAGGGATGAGTTGAGGTACATTGTACCCGATATTCCAGAAATAAACAAGAGGAGGGCCAGCTATCTCTTCAACAATATAAATATTTACAATTCATTCAATTTCAAAAAATTGGATGAGAACAGCAAGGCTTTAAAGGAATCTCTGAAGGATTTCATCCTGCCAAACAATATACAGATAATTAATGCTTTGACCTTTGAAAAGAAGAATTCCCTGGCACTGGCTCAGAAGATTATCTCTAAAGGGGTTAATATAGTTCCGGGGTATTTCTTTGGCTCAGATAATATAATGAGAATTGCAATAGGAATCGAGACAAAGGAAAGGATTGAGAGCGCCGCAAAAATTATATTAGAATCAATTAAATAGGTAAACAATAATGATGGATACCCCTATTGGAATAATATATGGTGATGTCAGGCCCACATTGGTAAATTGTTCAGTAGTGGGAAATATCAGGCAGGGAGATTATGTAAAGATAAAGCATCATGAAGTGGGATGGGTACTAGGTAGAGTTGATTCTATAGAAGCAAAAACAAATCTCTCCATAGAGAAGAGTTATGAAATAATGAATGGAAAGGAGGTACAGGTGGAACAATCCATTACCTCACAGATCATTATAATTGGTTATAGGGATGAGAGAGGATTAATTCAGACGCCTAGAACTCCATTTGCCGCTGGCACACCTGTTTTCTCTGCAGATGATGATTTCATTTCAAATGTTTTGAATTTGGGTGTGGGGAAAAAAGGGAGAGCATACATTGGTTTAGTGTACCATCATGAGATACCCTATACAATCGATATCAATTCAATGGTTCAGAAGCATATATCAGTATTGGCCAAAACAGGTGGAGGTAAAAGCTACCTGACTGGCGTAATAATTGAAGAACTTATGAAGAACGACGTCACAGTACTCATATTTGACCCACACGGCGAATATGAATCCATGAAATACCCTGCCAAATACAACAAGGAAATGGACAGGTTCAAGGTCACTCCTAGGGGCTATCCTGAAAAAATAATCAAAATTTCCCCTGAGAAAGGAGATGTGGACCTTAGATTCACTCTCAGCCAGATAAATATAAAGGAGCTACTGGGATTGATGAATCTATCAGATCCAAGATCATATTTCGTTCCATTGAGGAAGGCGGTGGATTCATTAAGACTCAAATCTGTGGAATATGACCTGGATGATATCATAAAAGAATTGAAGCAGATCGACGACTCAAGTCTTTCCCAGACCCTGGAGAGGGAGCTCAGATATCTTAAATCCCTTAATATCTTTTCAAAGAAAGGTCTAAAAATTGATGAAATAATAAAGAAAGGGAAAGTATCAGTTATAGAAATGAAGGGAATTCCTCCTGATGTTCAGCAATTCATTGTGGAGAGGCTTCTGTATGTTCTCTTTGAGGCCAGGAAGAAAGATAAAATTCCTCCAACATTAGTGGTGGTGGAGGAAGCACACAATTTCGCACCTCAACAGGGAAAATCATTATCATCCAAAATTATGAGGACCGTTGCCTCAGAAGGGAGAAAGTTTGGTTTTGGATTGCTGGTTGTTACACAGAGACCTGCTAAAATAGACAAAAATGTACTCTCTCAATGCTCAACCCAGTTGATACTGAAAGTAACAAATCCCAATGATCTCAAGGCCATAGCAAACTCCGTGGAGAATATTACCAGTACATCTGTGGATGAGATTCAAAGGCTTCCCATAGGCGTTGCCTTGGCAACTTCACCCGAATTACCCATTCCCCTGTTTATAGAGGTAAGGCCTAGAGAAACCGATGACGGTGGAAAGAACATAAGAGTGGTTTAAATGCTGGAAGAAAAAGCTAAGAAATATATTGAAATGGCAGAGGAAGCCCTTAAAGAGGTCAAAAATCCCTTTAAAGAAAATGCATATTTAAATGGTGCTTTTGTCGATATAATAGGAATAGCTTCCTCATATGTATCGGATGCAAAATATTTCTATGAGAAGGGGGATTTTGAGAATGCCCTGGCAGCTGCATCCTATGCCTATGGTTGGATAGATGAAGGTGTAAGGCTAGGCATCTTATCGGTAAATGAGGATTATAAAAGATTTACACACTACAGATAGGCTTAACGATATGTGCTATATTCAAATAGTAGGTCTATGAGTTTCCTTGATGTAGCTTCATCTATTACTCCTTCTTTCCTCTTCTCAATTACATATTCTCTGGCTGAATTTATCCCAAATTTGGATGCTTTCGCATAAATTGTTCCAAAAATACTACCCCTGAGGCTGTCAGGCAGTTCCTTCAGAGTCTTTTCAAGAAGGTATCTGAATTCATCATTTTTGGTCATGTCTAACATCTTAACTTTTTTCCTTCCCGTATTAGAATTGTTCCTTAGAACTTCCATTTTCAAATCATCATTATTAAATGGTTTAAAAATTTTTCTCAACTTTTAAATCGTACCACAAGTGAAACATTTTTTTCACAGTTATTCATACTCCATTAATGAATGAATATGATGATAGCATAATCCATATTTTTCCTTCATGGGCTTCATCTTATTTATCAGGATATGGAAATTCAACGGATTATAGATCTTTTTTAACATCCATAATTCTGAATAAAGGTCAAACTATAATTGATGATGAAAGCCTTCTTAAAATTATAGACAAAATTACACAAGATCTGTTCGAGGTTCAATTAGCATTAAGTCTCTACAAGATTTCAGAAACATATGGAATTCCCATGCACAAATTTTTGACAGGATCTGAATATTTCACATATTCAGATATTATTTCTAAGATAGCGAGGGATCTGAACGGTCAATTAAGCAACGGTACCCAGCTTAGGATTTCTGACATCCCATCTATCTCTTCTATGCTGTCCCTTGAATCATATGTCAAAGACCAGAGATTTATCATCCATGGGGAACTGCCGGAAATATTTAAAAGGATGTTCAATAGCGTTTCTAAGGAAGTTCAATTCGATTCATTTAGGAGAAATTACTATGTTAAAAAAATAAGATTTCCAGATTATACCACAGAAAACCACTTTATCCTCAAGACCCTTATTGAAAATCGAGGTAAGAGAATAGGGATAGTTGTTCCGGACAGTTCTTCAGAGGCTGATATAGCTCTTTTCCTCAGGGCGAATGGCTTTAATCCTACCTTAGTTACTCCGATACCAAAGGGATATATGGGAAATTTCCCATTGGAATTTATTAAAAATCTGCTTCTAATAGCTTCGGATGTTAAGGATTCTGATATCTATTATTCTCTGCTCCATGATATTTTCTCACCGAGGTATAAGGGGGGATTATATCAGATCAGAAAAGAGGCATTTGAGAATAGCATAATTGACAATAGGGATGACTGGTTAAAATTAATTTCTAAATACGGGGGGTCGAATCTTGCATCATACATAATGAAACTTTCCAATGTGATTTCCAAAGGCTTAAATGGAGATACAATACAAGAAATTCTAAAAATTCTTGATAGTTATTTCATAAATTATATTCCAGAACATTCACAAACGTTCAGAGAAATCAAGGGAATCGTGAATATTATCAGTGATAAGATCAACAATATAAATGATCTCATCTATTCCTTTAACATAGCTTTATCCTCCTTAAATGAAGGAATATACTTGGGGGATGAATCAATAATAATAGGAAAGCCAGAGGATATATCAGGGCTAGAAATGGATATTGCCCTGCTGGCCAGACTTGATTCTTCTTCAATTAACAAAATAGCACTTCCCGAGATAATTAATTTCCTCAGGCTTACTGGTGTTTATGAATATCTAATGCAGGAGTTGATTAAATTATATATGAACATCCTGGTTAAATCGAAGGAATCTTACCTTTTATATTCTAGTTTTGACAACATGATGAAATACACCTCTTCTTCAGAAATATATGATTTTGTAAAGGCTGAAGAGGTTGAAGTGGATAGAATAGAATTTACTAGTTCCATTGATTATGTAGTATCCTCAGATTTTACTCGGAAATCCATATCCAATAGATACAGACTTTCAAAAGAAAATATTGAAAAGATCACCGCGGATTTTTCTCCAACCGCTTTAGAAAATTATCTTATTTGTCCTTTCAAATATTTTGTGGAAAATATAGTGGGTTATAGGAAAATAGATGAAGTTACAGAATTCCTTGGGATCATGGAAGCTGGTTCTCTTACTCATAAATTATTGGAACTTTATCACGATCTGGAAAGAGACCCCTCCGATTTCCTTCAACGATCCACTCAAGAACTAAATAGGCTAATACAGGCAAGCGAATATATCTCGAAGAAGAAGGCCTTGGAATTATATGGTTCCAAATATTTGAAGCAAAATAGACTTCCAAAATTTGTGGAATTAGATACTAAAAAGACCAAGGAGATGGGAAGAACACTCCTGTATAAGGAATACAGATTTAATGGAAAAAATGGGTCAGTATTCCTCGAATTGGAGGATATCAAGATACCTATTAAGGGTGTAGTTGATAGAATCGACTTGAACAGAGATGGAACTCTGACAGTAATAGATTATAAAGGGAGCCTATACAAATTTCCAAAGGATAGATTATGCGATGAAAACAGCATACAGCTGTATATCTACAAATATGCAGTTGAAAAGTTATTGAACAAAAGGGTATCTGCCGCTGCATATGTATCATACAGAGATTACGAAGATGGTGCTATAATCTCAAAAGGCCATTATATGGGGATCCCACCGGAAGATGAACCGAAAGAGATGAAAGAGTGCCAGGATATAGTATTAAATGCTTTGAAGAAACTGATTTCAGGTGATTTTAATGTACCCATTGAGAACAATGAGAACTTGAAAATCTGCAATGAAGCAAGGTGCACATTTTACAATGCCTGCAGGATTCAGGAGTTGAGATGGTAAATGCCAATTAGATATATCAAGGCAGTTCCGGGAGCAGGAAAAACTAAGAACCTGATCGATGAGACCTATAGACTAATGAATTCAGAAGGAATTGATAAAGTAGCGGCAATAACTTTTACCGACAGAGCCTCGAAGGAGCTCAGGGAAAGAATAAAGAAGAAAGCTGTTGAGGATCATAACGATACAATAATAAAGAACCTGCACCAGGCGAATATAGGAACAATCCATAACTTTTGCACCAAAATCATCAGAGATTATGGGTTCCTGATAAATTTAAATCCGGAGTTCCGGATAATAGAGGAGGGGGAATCAAACCTTCTAATTCTAAGGAGAATAAGAAGCTTCGTCCTGGATAAGATAACCGAGGATTCAACTATTGGTAATGATCTCAGAAGGGTTCTGGACTTATTTGATTTTGATTTGGATGAATTAATCTATATTATCAACAATTTTGTCATAGAAGTATATCTGAGCTTTCTAAAACATATAATATTAAACGAAATTAAAAGGAGTGAGTATATCAGCACCAGATTTGAGAAAGGCTTCTATGATAACAATGTAATGGATGAAATCTTCAAGGAAACCTTTGTTTCTTTTATACCTTACCTTGTCCCCATAGCAGAATCCATCATAAATGACCTAAGGGAATACAAAATAAGAGAAGGAATGATGGATTTCAATGATCTTCAACTCTATGCGCTAAAAATCATCAAAGTGTACAAGGAAAAGATTGCAGATAGGATTAAATACATACTGGTCGATGAATTCCAGGATACAGACGAAATTCAGATAGAACTGCTGGCAGAACTAAAAGATGGCGGAGCTAATCTCCTCCTGGTAGGTGATCCCAATCAATCTATTTACTCCTTCAGAGGTGCCCATCCCATATCGCAGGAGAGGTTAATTTCTGAATCAGAAAAGGTGGTAATAAACAGGAATTACAGAAGTTCCAAGAAGTTAATACACTTCTACAACGCAGTTTTTCCAAATATATTGAAATATGAAGTGATGGAAGGAAACAAGGATGATGAGGGGCGTCTGGTATTATGCGACGGAGATCAGGAACAATGCGTTCTGACTGCCGTAAACGAACTCAAATCAAGAGGCATAAACGATATAGCAATCTTGAGCAGGAGAGGGAAAAACCTCCTCAAGATGAAGAAAATTCTCAATGAACATGGATTTGAAGCAGTAACCCTGGCAGGAGAGAGCATAACCATGTCTCCCGAGGCATTGGACATTTACTCCATACTCTATTATTTCTATGACTCCGCAGATCAGCTAAATCTCATAGCTCTTGCACTATCTCCAATATTCAATCTATCTCTGAATGAAGTTTATGAGAACAGGGACAGACTGAGGGATATAGTAGATTCAAGATTGATGAAATACAAGGAGCTTGCAAGGACGGAGAGCTTATCCTATGTTTTAGACAGAATCATCAGAGAAACGGGATATCTCCGCTACCTATATGAATCTGGAAATCCAAGAGAAAGGGTAGACAGATTCCTGAGGGTAATGGATATTATAGATGAAAAGATAAAAACCGACAGTAATATAAATTCTATAATTCAGTGGTTCAGGCTTTCGTGGGTTGATAAATTAACTGGGCCTGTTGAAGATCTCTTAACCATTAATAAGCAGTTCATAAAATTGATGACAGTCCATCAAGCTAAAGGACTCGAATTCGATGCCGTGATAATATATGATATGGTTGAAGGTGAAGATAAGGGTATCTTTTTCAACGATGAGGAATATGGCATATTCCTCAAGAGCAAGAATTCCAAGTATTATAAGAAATCGAAGGTTGTACCTACCAAATTCCTTAGCAAGCTTCCCATAATAAAAAATGCATCAGATGAAGAAAACAGAATAATTTACGTTGCATTGACAAGGGCCAAGAGAGAACTGTATTTAACACTACCTAACCAGCTGAAGAATGATACCTACTCAAAATTCCTGAAATCTATTGGCGTTTCTATACCTTTGGATCCCAAATCAAGGGAAAAATTGAACTCATTGAATCTAGAAATAATCAGTCCGAATATTCCCAGCTCATCTAAAGAGCAAATGAAATTCAAATTACCAAATTTCATCGAACCAAACTATAATTTTAATGGCAATGTTATTGATCTTGAGAAGAATCTTCGAAAGATTATTGAACTCGCAAGATCAAGAAATGCTAAGATTTTAAGTCTCAGGATAAAAGATGGCGATTCTTTAATAACTAAATTATCTGACGGCACTATAGTTTCTGAGATTAAGCCGAAGGAAAACACAATATTCGTAAGTAATGGGGATATCATTTAGAAATGTCTAGAGGGCTAAGGATAAAAGCAGATTTTTATACCCTTTGTTAATTCCCTTTAAGGCTCCGGTGGTGTAGCCCGGCCAAGCATATGGGACTCTCAATCCCACGACACGGGTTCAAATCCCGTCCGGAGCATCCATAAGGTGTTTATTTCCAACTTTATAATGACTGTTTATGGGTTGATTATGAATCTATTATTTTAATAATCGCGCCAAAAATACCTGTTATTACTGATGTGCTTGTTGATTTATAAACGGTTTTGATAACAGCTTACTAAACAAATCCGATTCTATAATTCAACTTGGCTAGATACAGATTCGTATGGATTGTTTAGAATTCCAAATAATTTGCCTATTACCTATTGATCCCCGCTAAGTCCTCTGTCAATAATTGAAATAGATGTCAAACTTAACCGTGCGAATACTTCCATTAAACCTTACTATGAGTATCAAATATCATATTCTTTACAAAGGCCATATAGTATTTTACAAATTACTCCTTTTTAATTTCTATCTCTTCCCTCATATTATTGCTCTAAATGATAGTGGGCATATTATCCTTGAACTCAATATTAATGATCAATTTTAGGTAGGTACTATAAAAATAAATCACGCACAACTTTATAACATTGCCTTTGGAATCAAGTCTAGAACTAATTAAAAAACAAGTTTATGTAAAAACTGTCCAGAGATTTAAGAGCCAAAAACATTAAGACTTATAAATGAATAAAAGTAAAACCAAACTAGGGTATTTTTCCCTTTCTCTAAATTGTTTTATTTATTCCGAATATTTTGAATTCATTACTCCTAAGCATTTCTTAGGAAATCAACGATACTATTAAATATAAATATTGAGATTGATAGACCTGATTTTAATGATTGTATTTAGTGGTTCTAAAGTTACCAAGTCTAGCAATATTCAGCCATTGTTCGAGCATAACGTACTTGGATTCTCAATTTCGGTGACGGTTAATTGGTCGTGGTATAGTAAGAGGGATGGAATCGTAACCTGGACTTTCACAAATAAATCGTATTTACAATCTACAGTTATATTATTTCGCAACGGATATTACTTTGGCAATGCCTATTTTCCAATATATTTGCAAAATGGTATGACTAAATGGGCAAAGACACTGAGTCCGCTGGCGGATAATGGTGTAGAGCATAATTCAATGCCAGTGGCAATTCTCGATTTTGGCAATGGCAATAGAATAGTGGCTTTCATCTTCACATTATCAAGTGGTCAGAAGTGGAGCGTTCTTGAGGGTGGATTCTCCGAGCTGATGCCACCTTCAAATATTGCTGTGTTTGATGTTGACTATGAACATTCCGGCCAGTTCTGCGTTGGATATGATCCGAAACAAGTTCTGGACTGGGATACTCAAACAAATTCCAATATGAAGGGTTATTCACCCAATCCAAGTACGTTTGAAACAATTGAGCTTTCAGTACCTACCATGGCCCCTTACGTTAAATTGTTCAAATTTGATTCTGTTCAGACATCTGCCTGTTTCAATCAGATTAATAATATGGGACTGGAAAATAAGTCCTCCGATGATTTAGAAGAAATTATAGGAAACATCATCAAAAGGATCCGTTCCATATGATTTTCTACGTAATCCTATAATACCAATTAGCAAGTTCCACTTCCGATGGAGTATCTTCACATTAGGTGCTACATCTACAGGTGAGAGGCATGATTTATTGATATCTCAGATGCTTTCATTTATGAAGTCTTTCAGTGCATTTGCATTATTGTACACTCTTTCAATTGAGCTGTAGAGAAAGATAACTTTCTGGTGATTCTCACACTTAGACTTCAAAAGATTCAAAAATTCTACCAAATTATTATTCAGCTTCAATTCTTCATGATACCTTTTCCTGAATTCTTCCCATCTAGATGGATCGTGACTGTACCATCTCCTTAGTTCTGCAGACGGTGCTATCTCACGTGCCCAATAATCAATCTCCGATTTACTGATTCCTCTTGGCCATAATCCGTCAACGAGTATCTTAAATCCCTCTGGAATTGGTTTATCATATATCCTGTGAACTATGATGCAATCCTCATGACCCATTAAAAATAAAAAATCATATAGTTATTTAATACTTGTCAGTAATCCTCTGTGTAAATTATCCTGGCTCCAAATGGCTCAAAGGAGAATGGTTCAACTCTATATGAGGATAAAGCATCGATGAGCTTTTGCCTCTTGACCTTTGGTATAAGGAAAAGCATGAATCCACCTCCACCGGCACCCATCAATTTTCCACCTAACGCTCCAGCCCTGAGGCCGGTTTCATATATTTGGTCTATTTCTCCATCCGAAATTCCGTCGGATAGAGTCTTTTTAAGTTCCCAGTTCTCCTTCAGAAGGCGTCCAAGCTCATTTAGATCATAATCAGTGATACTTTTGGCTGTGTCCAAGGCGATCTTGGTCATCTTTTTGTAAGTTTCAAAATGGTCATCTATCTGATTAGTCTGCCTGACATGTATACTAGATGAGGATCTTTCTCTTCCTGTATAAAACATAATTAGATTAGATTCCAATTCCTTCTTAAAGGTTTGATTAATGGGAAGCCTATTAACCTTAACATCCTCAGGAGAAAATTCCATCAAATTTATTCCACCATATGCGGCCATATATTGGTCCTGCATTCCTCCAGGCTCCTTTAGTATCTCTCTCTCAATATGATAGGCCTCTTCGGCAAGCTGCTTGGGCGTCACATATTCGCCGAGCCATGTGTGGAGCGCAAGGAGCAGCCCTACGAGAAAAGAGCTGCTTGAGCCCAAGCCCGTACCACGGGATGGGATCTCTGTTATGCTTATGATCTGAATTCCTCCTTTAATATCCAATAACCTAAGGGCTTCCCTGACAGTTGGATGTTGAATTTCATCGACGCTTTTTATGGCATTCTCAGTCTTTGAATATGATATTCTGTATTCATCTGAATAAAAGTTCCTTGCAACAGTAACATAAATGTACTTATTTATGGTAGCAGAAACTACTGCTCCTAGCCCGCTCTTTTTAAAAAATTGCGGAAAGTCTGTACCACCGCCAGTGAAAGTAATCCTTATTGGAGTCCTTGTGGTTACAATCCTGAAATCACTTTGAGACATGCAATCGAAGATAGCATTATCCATATTTAAATTTTATACAATAAACATATGTTCATCTCAAAAAGTATAAATCAAGCATCCCATTTTAATGTTGCATGGAAGGAAACATTAGAGACTATATCCTTGAATATATTTATGAATCAAACAACGCTAGGAAGTCGGTAGATATTAATAAAATAATCAAGATATCTTCTGAAATTAGCAAATCCATGAGAAGTGGGGGAAAGCTCATTTTATTTGGAAATGGCGGATCAGCAGCTGAAGCTCAGCATATAGCCGCCGAATTTGTGGGTAGATTCGAGAAGGAGAGGCGAGCGCTTCCAGCCATGGCCCTGACTGTAAACACATCATCACTTACAGCCATAGGTAACGATTATTCTTATGATGATGTATTTGTTAGACAGCTTCAAGCATTTGGGAAGAAAGGAGACATAGTTATGGGACTAAGTACGTCTGGCAATTCTAAGAATGTTGTTAAGGCCTTGATCTATGCCAAGGAAAATGGAATGCTGATATCAGGAATAACTGGGGAGGGCGGAGGAAAAATGAAAGATATAGTGCAGGAGGATATGCTAATTACCATAGCCAGCAAGAGAACATCATATATACAAGAGGCCAGTTTGATGATAGGTCATATTATATCCAAATTGGTAGAGGATGAATTATCCAATGAGTAAACCGGCCATTTTCCTGGATAGGGACGGAACCATAAACAGAGATTGCCCCTATTGTCAAAAAAAGGAAGATATCAGATTATATGAAGATATTTTTGAACCTTTGACGTTTCTATCCAGACATTTCTACATAATAGTTGTTACTAATCAGAGCGGTATTAATAGAGGCTATTTCACTGAATCGAGCCTAATGGAAATGAATGAATTTATTAAGGATCAAATTTCAAGAAGGGGTGGAAGAATAGACGGCATTTACTATTGCCCCCACAGACCTGAGGAAAATTGCAGTTGCAGAAAGCCAAAGACAGGATTGGTACGAAAGGCAATGGAGGACTTTGATATTGATTTGAAAAACTCCATAGTTGTGGGAAATGATGACAAAGATGTTGGACTCGCTAAAAACTTAGGCATTAAATCCATATGCGTGAGAAGCAACAATGGTATACATGGAGACTATGATGCCAAGGACTTCAATGAAGTTTTAGAAATAATTAAGAAAATTTATAATTTATAAGAATCATTCGATACCATTTTCTTTATGGTTGCGATTATTCAGCATGAAAATTTCAGCCAATGTAGAATTTATTGAAGGTACCCTTGCCAATTCTTACGCAATTTTTACTGATGAGGAAACATTTTTAATTGATGCGGGAACAAGGGGCTCAGGAAAAAAGATAATTTCATATTTCGAGAAAACAAATAGAAAACCAGACGTGGTCCTGATAACTCACTATCATCCTGATCACATAGGTGGCCTAAGATTAATTTATGAAAGGTTCAAGCCAAGAATATATGTACCTGATTCAGAATTGGATGTGGTTAGAGGAAACGCCAAGATAATTCCAGCTAAATCCATTCTATCTCACTTAATTTCAAGATTTTCAAGAATAGATATTGTTCCAGAAGCGGAACCCGTTTCGAATTTTTCTAACAAAAATATTTCAATTTTGCCAACGCCAGGGCATACTCCGCAGAGCACCAGCTACATTCTCAATTTAGATAAGGTCATATTCATAGGTGATGCCTTTTCAATTAAATCAGATGGCAGCTATGTAATAAATAAAGCATTCACTCTAGACATGGATAGGGCTAAAAAATCAATGGAGCTTATATTGTCATATAAGGGCTATAAAGTTGCACCTGGACATGGTTCTGTTTTTACCATAAAATGATTGTAAAATCAGACAGATTACTTGCAAATATTTCATTTGGGATACTTTAATTTGAGCGCATTATATCCAATAATTGCTCTTGAATCATTTATCACCTTATCTCATCTACATGAATACCAAAAACTGCTGTGGTAATGCATGGTCACGTATTTAACCTTTAAATTTGGTTATGTTTCATTCATTGATGGTTCCCTTTTAAGAATTTTCCTCTGTCCAAAGCTGAATATAGCTTGAGATTACAAATAAGGTTTATGAAATCATGATAAATACTGACAAGTGGCATTGATATTAATAATCATAACTGTATTTATGCTCTTATTTTCATTAGGTTTCATCGTTATTAATTTTTCAAATACAAAGTACAGTGATGGAGATATATTACCCGATGGTAATTATAACCCTAAAGTCCTGATTATCCTCCCTGTAAAAGGACTTGATTTTGAATTTGAAAAGAATTTAGCTAGCTTGAAGAATCAAGATTACAGCAATTATAGAATTCTAGCTTCTGTTGATTCAGAAGATGATCCTGCTGTCGAAGTTTTGAAGAAAAATGAAATACCGTATATCATAGCAAGGAGCGAATGTAAGCAGTGCAGTGGAAAAGTGAGGGCAATCAAAGCTGCCCTTGAACGATTAGAAGATGCTGACGTTATCGTTATAGCAGATTCAGACATCAGAGCTGAAAGAGATTGGTTGAGAAACTTAGTAGCTCCATTGGCTATACAGGAAGTTGGTATTTCCACAACATTTCCCAGTTTTTATCCTGAAGGAGGATTTTGGACTAAGGTAAAGATGGTATGGGGTCTTGTAGGGGAATCCATGATGTCCTCTGAGTTAACTCGCTTCGCTTGGGGAGGTTCTTTAGCCTTCCGAAGGGATTTGATTGATTCGGAGTTTATGAGGAAATTTGAAGGAAATATATCTGACGACATAGCTATTCTTAGAATTGCAAAGGAGAGGGGTTTCAAAATACATTATGCTAAAAATTCCAGAGTAAACGTTCATTCTGATGATGATTTCAGGAAATTCTTCGAATGGAGCAATAGGCAAACTGCATTATCCATTTCTGGTTCAAAGAAAGTGTTCATTTTCGGTATGATATATTACTTTGCAATGATATTTTTGATCTTGGGCAGCATAATATTTGCATTTGAGATTAGCCCGTGGTACCTATTATTCCTATTGATTCCTCTGCTCATATCTTTTAATAATTATAAAAGGGTGGTCAAGAGATCTCTCTCAGTAATTCCAATATCCATGTTCCTATTCTTCTTCTATCCTGTTAATTTAATCATTGGTTATTGGAAGAAAGAAATAAATTGGAGGGGAAGATCATATAAATTAAGGTGATTTACTACCAACGTTAATCAATAAATTCCTAATTTCATTATCCAGTCTTCTTTCATCAAAACCATCTTTTATGGAATTAATAATATGACTTCCCACTATTATGGCATCGGCGCCCATTGAAATAAGTTGCCTTATGTGATCTCCCGTAGATACCCCAAACCCCACGCCTATAGGCTTATTGGAAATTGCCTTCAATTTGGTGATGACCGACCTTATGGGAGCATATACCTCCTTTGACTCACCCGTAACACCGTATCTCTGGACAACGTATATGAAGCCGGTGGAATTCAAAGATATTGATTTCATCCTTTCTTCTCTTGTATTAGGAGACACGAGGAAAATATTATCGATATTCTGTTCCCTGCATTTGGATAACAGCTCACCCGCCAGTTCCACCGGTAGGTCTGGTACAAGCAATCCACTGATCCCATATTCATTTATCAATGATACGAATTTTTCTATGCCAATTTTATGTATGGGGCTATAATAGGTCATGATCACCTTCTTTGCATTTATCTCTGATGAAAGCGCAATAAGATCACTGAGCCTTATTTTCCTTGATAGAACCATATTGTGGGCCATCTGTATAGTGGGCCCATCAGCGACGGGATCTGAATATGGAATTCCTATCTCCATAACGTGAGAGTATTTGCTCAGCAGTTTTGCGGTTTTAATGAAATCATCTTCATTTGGAAAGCCACTCATTAGATACGGAATAAAGGCGTAACCCCTAGAATCCTTTTCAGCCCTAATGGCATCTTCAATCCCGCTCATATTATCCCCATTTTCATTATGGTGTCAAGATCTTTATCCCCTCTTCCCGATAGATTTACAATGATGACTCCGTCTTTTCCAATATCCTTAGCAATCTTTTTAGCGTGTGCCAAGGCATGTGAAGATTCTAAAGCCGGAATGATCCCTTCAACTTTTGAAAGTTCTAAAAATGCGTCAATTGCCTCACTATCCAAAGCGTAGGTGTACTCGGCTCTGCCTATGGACTGAAGATAGGCATGTTCCGGTCCAACGGCAGGGTAATCAAGACCAGCACTTATGCTGTAGGAATCAATGGTGTTGCCATCATCATCCTGCAGAACCTTTGTTCTGGCACCATGTAAGATGCCAGTATTTCCTATCACAAGCGGCGCAGAGTTATTACCTAGATCTAGGCCTCTCCCGCCGGCCTGTACTCCTATGAGCCTAACATTCTTATCATTGATGAAGTTGTAGAAGGCCCCCATGGCATTGCTTCCCCCTCCGACACATGCTATTACGGCATCCGGTAGTCTTCCCTCAAATCTATATATCTGCTCCTTGATTTCTCTGCTAATTATGCTCTGGAAATCCCTCACTATCTCTGGGTATGGATATGGTCCCACAACACTTCCAATTAGATAATGCGTATATTCCACACTGGCAGCCCAATCCCTCAAAGCTTCATTAATAGCTTCCTTCAGGGTTCCGTTACCCTTTGAAACCAGGTTTACTTTCGCTCCCAGGAGTTTCATTTTCTTCACATTTACAGCCTGCCTTTCTCCATCCTTTGATCCCATGTATATCTCAGCCTCAAGGCCAAGCGCAGCAGCCGAAATGGCAGTTGCCACACCGTGTTGGCCTGCTCCAGTTTCTGCTATGATCCTTCTCTTTCCCATGAACTTTGCCAGAAGGGCCTGACCCATGGCATTATTGAATTTATGAGCTCCCCCATGCAACAGATCTTCCCTCTTAAGATAGATCTTTGCCCCACCCCAATTTTCTGTTAGCCTCGCTGCATAGTATAGCGGTGTAGGCCTCCCTCCAAAGTTCTTCATGTAGTGTTCCAGTTGTCTCTGAAATTCCCTGTCATTTTTGAGTCTAAAATATTCCTGTTCAAGTTCTTCCAATGCCGGTATCAATACTTCCGGGACATAATACCCACCAAATTCACCAAAAAATCCCTTCATTTAAGTTCCCTTCCTTTTTTAATAAATTCATTTATAAGCTCAATACTCTTCTTCCCATTAATTTCAAGACCACTTGATGCGTCCATAACATCCGGTTTGGTGACCTTGAAGATCCTTTCCATATTGCTTATATTTATACCGCCGCTGACAATCATCTTTCCCATAGGTATTCTATTCCTGAGCGATGAGACAAAATCCCAGTCATTTTCTATTCCTAATCCTCCGCTTATGCCATTGGCAGATGAATCCAGAATCACCATATCTGAAATACTAGCTATGTCTTCTACCTCAGTACTGTTATTCCTGTTGACCAGTGAAATAAGCCCTATTCCTATGTATTTCTGAATGCGCTTCAATTCCTCGGCATTTAGAGGAACGTGAATTTGTATGTAATCGGGATTCAGCCTCTCAAGTTCTATAAGTTTTGAAATTCCAACTTCCCTTGTGACCAGTACGGTTTTAACCTCTGGATTGGTATGGGCTATTATCTCTCTTGCTCTGTCTAAGCCAACATTTCTCCTGGAATCGGGAGTTAAAACTATTATTCCCAAATAATCGGGTAGAATTTTGGAAGCAATATTTTGATCTGTCATACCACACACCTTAACTTTCACCATGGATTTTCTCCACCTCCCTTACCAATGCGGGATTTTTCATAAATGATGTTCCAATTAAAACAAATTTAAAACCCATGCTTTGAAGCCTCATAATTTCATCAACGGTTTCTATGGAACTCATGGCGATGGAGTTAAAACCATTTGTGTGCTTAACAAGATCAAATTTAGACTTATCTATCTCAAGGGTTGATAGGTCCCTAGAATTGATTCCTATGAAATCTCCATTAAGTCTTAAAGCATATTCAAGCTCTTCAATATTGTTTACCTCCAATATGACCTGCAAATCAAACTTCCGTGCATAGCTTATCAATTCTCTTTCATCGATGTTGAACATTCTGGTTAATTTAATAATTATCAATATTATGTCAGCGCCCCAGGAGTAACCGGATCTGATTTGAATTGGAGATATGGTGAAGTCCTTCATTAACAGAGGTTTATTGCAGTCTTGGAACAATCCAAGATATTCCAACCTTCCGTGGAAGAAGTTTGGCTCGGTCAAAACTGATACAGCACTCAGGTTGGACCTACAATAGATCTCCTTTATCTCCTCTATCCTTGACCTGCTTATTTGTCCCATAGATGGAGAGGTAAATTTAACTTCACCTATGATTCCAATGGTATCTGCTGCTTTTAATTTTAATGTTTTCTTTTTTCTTTCCCCTTCAGTATAATACCCATCATTGATTAAGGAAACCGCATTCTTGTAAAATTTAGAAATCATGTTATCGTGCACGATTGGCCTCCTCCCTGAATTCCCTAAACTTATTGTATGCGTCCCCATTTAATAAAGTACTCTCTGCCTCCTTCATTCCCTCAGATATGGTTCTGATATCATTTTTCAGATACATTACTGCAGCAGAGTTCAGACATATACTTTTTGATACAATTGGCGGAGATCTATTGCTCAAAATTGTTTCTAAATCCAGTACCTGATCAGTCAATTGTCCAACTTCATTTCCAAAATCCAGTTCCATTTTCTCACTCTTCCCATCTCTCACAATGACTGCCACATTCTTAGTTCCATAGATTAGTTCATCCACTCCCACTGTGGAATGTGCGAAAATGAAGTTTCTCTCGGGGAGCATCTTGCCAACCTCCGAAAGTACTTCGAGAGCTGACATATCGGATACTCCCATCAACTGATAATTCACTCTAGCTGGATTGAGAAATGGACCAATTTTATTGAAAATGGTTCTGAAACCTAAACTCCTTCTAATCTGAGAAACCTTGCCAACAGCTGGATGATATAATTGGGCGAATAGGAAAACCACACCGGTTTTCTTAAAAACATCGTACGCTCTCTCAGGATCCAACCTGATATTCACACCTGCTTTCTCCAATGAATCGGCACTACCCTGACTGTGTGTGAAGGATCTGTTGCCATGCTTCACAATTTTATATCCCATACCTGCCAGTACGAAGCTCGATGCAGTGGAAATATTTCCGATCTTAATCTTCCCTCCTCCGGTGCCAGCTAGGTCAATTCCTTCTGGAATTCTGGGGAATTCAACCATCTTTTTAGAATACGATTCTATGAATCCATATATTTCCTCCTTACTCTCGCTTCTCATACTCATCATGGATAGGGCTGCGGAGACCTTTATGGCATCAAATCCATCCGAAGCTATGTAATCTGCTAGGAAGATTGATTCTTGGATGTTTAGATTTTCTCGTGCCACCAGTTTTTTCAATATATCATCGATTGTCATCCTACCTCCTCCAGAAAATTCCTCATTATTTCCTTACCAAATTCCGTCAATATGGATTCGGGGTGGAATTGTACACCGAAATGAGGAAATTTAGAATGCTTGATTGCCATGATCTCACCATCATCTGATACCCCGAGAATCTCAAGTTCATTGGGTAAACTAGATTTTTCTATTACCAGGGAGTGATACCTCCCTCCGTAGAAATGCGGTAAACCCTTAAAGATAGATTTGCCTGAATGAACAATTAATGATCTCTTTCCATGCATTATTCTAGAAGATTGAACTATATTACCCCCATAAACATGCCCTATGATCTGATGCCCCAGGCAAACGCCAAATATAGGCTTGTCAGGGTAATTTTTTACAACTTCTTCTGATATCCCTACATCCCTTTTAATACCCGGCCTACCTGGACCGGGAGAAATGAAAACTACATCATATTTCTCTATCTCACTCAATTCCAATTGGTCATTTCTTTTAACTTTAATTTCCTTGAATAGGGGAGCAACCAATTGATAGAGATTGTATGTGAAGGAATCGTAATTATCGATCAGCAATGCCCTCATATCACAATCCCTCCTATTGAAGACTTAAGCTTATTTACGGTTTCAATGTATTCAAGCTCCGGGATTGAATCCAGCACTATACCAGCGCCTGCCTGCGCGTAACATTGATCATCTATGCAATATACGGATCTAATATTGATTGCAAAATCCCATTTATCTGGCTTCAGTATTCCCACGGAGCCGGCATATGGGCCCCTTGGGTATTCTTCAAGCCTGTCGATAATCTCCATGGCTCTTAATTTTGGAGCCCCGGATACAGTGCCAGCTGGAAATAGTGAATCGTGTATATTCACTCTGGATAGATCGGGCAGTGGCTCTCCGACCACTGTGCTTACAATATGTGCGATACCTCTATATTTTTTAATTTTAAGATACTCATCTACCCTGACGCTCCCGATCTTTGAAATCCTTCCTATGTCATTCCTCGCAAGGTCCACCAGCATATTATGCTCTGCCAGATCCTTCTCACTGCTCAAAAGATATGAATCCTTAAAATCTTCAGTGATGTGATGAGTGCCAGCTATGGGGTTTGTGGTGACCACATTATCTGATATTGAAACGAGCTTTTCTGGAGATGTTCCAAATGCGGTAAATCTACCCCTTTTAAAATAAAAATTATATTGCGAAGGGTTCTTCTCTCTCATATCAAGAAACATTGAGAATTTAGATCCGTGCAGTCTAAAGGAAACTCTGTGGGAAATTACAACCTGAAATGCCTCCCCTTTCCTTATCTCTTCCTTTATCTTTTTGACGTTCATTATAAAGGATTCCTTTGACGGCATTACAACCTCCTTGATTTCATAATTTGACTTTTTGAATTGACCACAGTTCATAATGCTTTTTGGTATCAGAACCGCGGACCTTGGAAATTCAGATGATCTTACATTTATATTCTCAATTTCGTTTATGTAATCGTAGGATAGAATTGCAAATCCCAATTGGTTTTTATCATTGAATTCCCTGAAATTATCAATTCTATTGATTTCCGTAGAGAAGATGGTGTTTTTATCCTGCCCATCAAAAGTTTCAAAGAAGAAAGAATCTCTAAAATCAAACTCCTCAGAGTCCATTTCCAACCATCTCGTGAATTGTCCTGACTAAATCTTCCTCTATGTCTTCATCGGCAGCCAGATAAATGCTTATTCCTGGTGAAGATATATTGGAAAAATATATCTTGTCAGGATATTTTTTAGACAGCTCCAGAATCATCAGATGAATTCTATTTTGCGTCTGAATGCTAAAATTGCCAACCACAGAAATTATGCAGGCGTTCTGGTGCAGCACCTTGTATTCGATCACCCTGGAAAAGGTTGAGAGAACCCTTTCAGCATCCATTAGATTATCTCTAGATATTATTATGTTCAAGACGGAGAATGATGTGAAGTTCTGAATAATGTTAATTCCATTTTCGCTGAACTTGTTCAGAATGTTGAACAGTATGCCGGATATATTGGAAGCATCTGGAACTATTATTCTTAAAATCGATAATTTTCTCTTTGAAGTCACGAATATTTTATCGCCATTTGTTTCCGATATAATGGTTCCAGTTTTGCCATCGTTGAAATCCTTTATAACTATCCTGGCTCCACCTTTCCTGGCTTCAAGTACCGCATAGGGATGGACTATCTTTGCTCCATAGGAGGACAGTTCATACGCCTGATCAAATGAAACATAGGAGACGAAATCAGGATTTTTAACCTTCTTAGGATCAGCCGTGAAGAATCCTGGTACATCCTTGAAAAGCACTACCTCCTTTTCCCCCAATGCCCTGGCAACAAAGGCTGCGGTATAATCCGACCCATTTCTACCGAGAAGTGTAATATGGCCCTGTTCATCCACTCCATAGTATCCAGTTATTATGGGGACGCTTCCTTCATTTATTGTATCCCCTATTACTTTCTTCAGTGGTTCAATACTCGATTGTGAATCTATTATGGCATTATTAAAACCTTTGAAGGTCTTAATGCCCAGTTCCTCACTTTCTAGATTCTTGCTCTTTATTCCATTTGATTCTAGAAAGTACTTCAACATCAGGGCAGAAAATCTTTCTCCAAAGCTCTGTATATGCGATTCCAGGAATTTTGAATTCCTGTTAGTTGAGTAGATGGTCAATAGGGCTTTTAGAACGTTAACCTTCTCATTCAATTCCCTATAATAATTGACTTCAATCCCCTCGGGAAGTTTAATGTAATGCCTAGCAATTATTCCGTCTATATCTCCACCGCTGTTGGCAGCATCAATCAGTGAATCAGTAACACCCGATAATGCACTGACCACTATGATGGGATTGGGATAATTCTTGACGAATTCCAGAACCTTATTTAAGGATGATTGACTTGTCAAACAGGATCCTCCAAATTTCAATACAGTCATAGATAACCCTCCTGCACAACAAATTCTCCATTCAGAACTGAACTACCTGCCGCACCTCTTATGAGATTGTTAACGAGGAATATGTAGGATAATCTATCCCCCCTTATCCTGAATCTACCCACTACGACAGGCATTCCCCGTGACAATCCATTTCCAGCTAGATAGTCCAACTCAGGCTGCGGTCTGTCCTTTTCAGTTCTGACTATTATTGGTTTTTCCGGTAAAAGATGCAATTTATCCCTTTTACCATCATACTTGAAATTCTCATACAATTCCTTAACATCGGATTCACTTAGTTCCTCCTTGAGCTTCAGAGTTACGCTACCCATGTGTGATTCTCTGGTTGGAACCCTTAAAGCAGTTGGATAAACTTCAACCTGGGATAAAGAAATGCCACCCTTTCCCATTTCACCCAAGATTTTCCTGGTTTCATTTTCAAGCTTATCCTCTTCCTTCTCTATATAGGGTACGATATTTGAAAGAATGTCCCATGAAGCAACACCAGGATAGCCGGCCCCCGAGACCGATTGTTGAGTCGTTACTATAACCTCTTTAACATAACTCTTCAGTGGCGCCATGGATAGTACCAGACCAATGGTGCTGCAATTGCCATTGGCAATGATAAATCCCCTATCTCTGCTCACAAGCGATATGTGATCCGAATTGACTTCTGGAATCAGTATTGGGACGTTTGGATCCATCCTGAAGGCTGAGGAATTTGTAATGACCTTCTTCCCGTTTTCAGCCATTTTTTTCTCAAATTCCCTTGCTACTTCTGTTGGAAGGGAGCTGAAAAACAGCTCAGAGTCGTCCTTCAATACGCTATCATCCAACCTTTCCACTTTAATATCAAGTATTTCGCTCTTAATGCTGTAATCCTCTACCTTCAAGGTATCCCTAATTTTCTTGCCAGTGGAATGTTCACTGGCATATACCCTATTTATTTCGAAATAAGGGTGATTCCCCAATATCTGTAAAAATTTATTCCCCACAATTCCCGTAACTCCCAGTATTGATACCTTAATTTTTTCCAATAATCTCACCTCCGTTAAAAGCCAATAGGAAATCAGTGATTGCTATGCAAGCCACAGATTCCATAATTGGAACTACTCTGGGCACTATGCAAGGATCATGCCTGCCCTTGATGACTATGGTTTCATTCTTCATTTCCTTCAGATTAACCGTATTTTGAGCCTTTGGAATTGAAGATGTGGGTCTCACGGCAACCCGAAACACCACAGGATTTCCATTGCTCAGTCCACCATTTATTCCTCCATTGTGGTTGGATTTCAGCAATATATTTCCTGAATTATCAAGATAGAGCTGATCATTGAATTCAGAACCCTTCAACAATGTGCCCTGGAATCCATCTCCAAATTCTATACCCTTGATCCCAGGTACCGAAAATGCGAGCGCGGATATTTCTGATTCCATGGAAGAAAAGAATGGTTCTCCCAGACCAACGGGAAGGCCATAAATGACAGTTTCTACAATTCCACCTATGCTATCGCCCTCTCTCCTCACGCTCAAAATTCTTTCCATCATTTTTGAATAGGCTTCAGCTGATAGGACCCTAAGATCGTTGTCGTATCTTCTCTCAAGCTGCTCTAATGAGTATTGATTTGAATCCCTTATATCCCCTATGGATAGAACCCTTGAATAGCATCTTATTCCTGCATCTTCGAGTAATGGAGCGAGCAATCCTCCTGCAGCTACTAAGGGTGCTGTCATTCTCCCTGAGAACTGGCCGCCTCCTCTACTGTCATTGAACCCCTTATACCTGACATGGGCAGGATAATCTGCATGTCCGGGCCTGGGCTTTATGAATATTTCATCGTAATCATTTGATCTTACATCTTCATTTTTAATCAAGATGGTCAATGGTGTCCCATCGGTTAACCCATTGAAGCCTCCTATGATTTCGAACTCATCTCTTTCAACCCTTGCAGTATTGATGATTGGCTTTGGCCTCCTGTAGCCCAAATATCTTGCAATACTTTCAACATCAATTTTTAGACCTGGGGGTAAGCCATCCAGTGTTATTCCAACATACTTATCGTGGCTCTTGCCGAATATCACTATCTTCAAATAATTTCCAAAAATATTCATCCGGATATCACCTTTAAATCATCTAAAAACCCTGGGTATGAAACTTTATAGGCCTCAAAATTCTCTATACTAACTCCCTCTACCGAAGCCAATCCTGCTATTGCAGCAGACATGGCAATTCTATGATCTCCGTGACTATTGACATGACCACCCCTTATAATTCCGCCAGAAACAATCAGCGAGTTATTCTCTAATCTGGCATTCACTCCCATACTTTTGAGCATTTCCAGTGTAGTGAGCAATCTGTTGCTTTCCTTATAAGCCAGCGATTCAGACCCTATGAGTCTGACAACACCTTCCTTACTCGCAGCGAGAACGGCCATGATGGGAAATAAGTCAGGTGTGCTTCTGAGATCTACTGTGTCACCGCACAGCTTACTAGGCCTTATCTCGATGATCTCACCCTTTACGTCAATATTGGCACACATTTGTTTCAGAATATCTATTATCCTGCTGTCAGGCTGATACAGCTCTGAACTAAGGTTCTTGATCTTTATGCTCGAATTGGTGATCAATGCTGCAACCATGAAGAAAGCAGCTGAAGAAAAGTCCCCGGGAATAATGAACTTATCAATTAGCCTCTCCGATTTTCCCAAATAGAATATGCTTCTATCTCTAAGTGAATAATTTATTCCGACCTTCTGGAGCATCTGGACTGTTGTGATAAGATAACCCATGGAATCTGGTTCTTTCTCAAAAGCTATTCTGAAACCTTTGTCCAGTTTTAACGATGCTATAAGCATTCCTGAGATAAATTGCGTGGATTTTATACCTCCGATTCTAAGATCAAAACTGCTTATAGGCCCTCTAATTCTTATAGGAAAGTATCCTTTTTTATCTGTAAATTCTAAGATTCCCCCGACGTGTTTTGTAATCAATTCAGCATCATCCATTGGTCTATTTCTGAGAGATTCATCACCGGTTATGTCGTTAAATTCTCTACCCAATAAAGATAGAGCCGCTGAAAATCTAGCTGTAGTCCCACTGTTTCCGGCATCTATTACGATTCCGGTTCTTGGTTCCTCAATTGGCTGTACTTCCATCTCTCCATTTCCAATTGTAACCCTGGATCCTAATTTTTCAACAGCCTTAATCGAACTAATGCAATCCAGGGAGTTGGAAAAATTCTTTATGGAGCCACCTTTAAGGGAGCTTATAAATATGGCTCTGTGAGTGATATACTTGGAGGGTGGGGCTACCATTTCACCGGAGAATCCTTCAATGGGTTCAACAAAATACTCCATCTATCTCAGCTCCGTTAGAATATAATTTCCATTTTGCTTGAAGAAAGAAGCGATATAACTCTGATTTTCTTCATCAATAGAATCAGCAATGGCATAGAATGATGGCCCTGTACCTGTAAATCCTGCGATCTTTACACCCGGAATACTTGAAAGTGTTTCAATTATGGAAAAATCATATCCATAGACATTGCTCACCGCTCTGGAATTCTCAAGAGCTGCCTTTTTGAGATTTAAGTCGAATGCATATTTCAAAGCTATCTTTCCCAAGAATTGCTGTGTTCTGAACTCATCCAATTCTGCATTCCTTTTTCTGGTATTCGGTATGCTTATGTAGACTTTATTTTTTGAAATGGAGAATCTATCTACTATCTCAAATCTCTCATTGTTAACGAAATTAAGGCCTCCAAAGTGACATGAAATGGCATCGTCCATAGCACCGGTATATGAAATTCCATATTTCTTAGAATAAACGCATGAATCAACTATGGTTTGCATAATTGATTTATTCGACCCACTGTACTGTCGCAGTGCCCTTAATACTGCAAGGCTAACAGCACTGCTGCTTTTCAGGCCAACCCCGGGTGGAATTTCTGAATTTATTGAGAAATTGAAGCTTCTCGCATCCATATTCTCCTCTTTCGCTATCATTGTAATTAATTCATGGCTTTCATTTCTGTTGTTGAATACTTTACCCTCCCCGGCTTCGATAGAGACCTTTAATGGCAAATTGATTCCGACAGTTACGCCAATTCCGTTAAAGAGGGCAGAAACAACAGTCAGTGCTGAGTGTTCAACTACTTCCATGATCATCACCCTCTAGAATTTCTAAAATCTCTTTAGGACTTACCTGAAGACCGAACCAATACTTGATATTGAAAGATGCCTGTGTGGCTAGGATTTGCTTGCCGGAGATAAACTGGATATTCCTTCTCTCAGCAAATTCCTGAAATACTGTTTTATCCTCCGAATATGGGAAGTCTATAATGGCATCAAATACTGAATCAGAGATAATATCAGGTAGCTTTCCAGCCTGGTACATCCCTACTGGAGTGGAGTTAATTAACACATCAAATTCAGCCGGCTGCTCAGCAATTTTTGCTCCATATTTATTTGAAAAAACCTTAACTTTATCGAGATTCCTGCCTATGACATATAGCTCGGAATTTGGAAATGCCATAATAGAAGTAATGGCACTTGCACCATTCCCGTAAATTAAAACTTTCTCTGGTTTCTTGTTTCCAATCAAATATTTGATAGCCTCCAAGTCTGTGTTCCTTATCTCAACGTTCCCCTTCAATTTAACAAAATTAACTGGATGGATTCCATCATGGAACATTCTTGAAGCATCCAGTTTAAATGGAACTGTAAAATTTAAGCCTGCAATCCCCACCTCCCTAGCAATTTTGATGAAATAATCGAAATCCATTGGATTTATTTCAAAATTCAAGTATATTGCCTTAATTCCATATCTTGAGAAAATTTTATCGTAGATCATCTTGGAAAGAGACTTAGTTAATGGATTCCCAACCAGGCCATAGACTTCGTAATTCTTTATTTTTATTGCCTCCTCAACGGAAAATTGACCCGGTGCAGTTTTCCTTCCTACATATGAATAATTGATCCCCTCTCCCTTGATTGCGTAAAATCTTGTTATTTTGTACTTCTCACCCATCCTGAAGAAGGTTGCATTTAGGTTTGAAATTTCATTTCTAAGCTCGTAATAATCTCTTAAATTACCCCTTTTCAACACTATTTTTAGCTTGTATGCAGACACGCTACCATCCCTTATCAGGTTCCTAATTTCCTTCTTTGAACTGGTATGAATTGAAATTAGCAATTTGTCTGAAGGGATACCAATATCCTTTCTGTGGGAGATAAAATAGCGGTAGTCCAAATCTATCATATCATAATCTTCTGTAATCTCAGGATCAGTTTCCAAAAGTGATGGGGCTTCATTTTTAAGTGTCAAAATCTTTAATCCGGGATAACTGGCAACAATTTCAGCATCAGGTAGTTCCGAAGGAAGGCTGTCCAGTCTTATCTCTAGCCCATCTATATTACTATCCGATCCGATTTTTAATTCTCTGCGAAGGTTATTATTGTTTGAAAATAAAATGGATCTGATAATCATATTTCGATCATTTTTTCTTCAATCTTCATACCATAGTGCCTGGCGCCTTCAAGTGAAATTCCTAAGACCTCATCCCCTTCCTTAAGTTTGTTCACCTGAATCGGGTTACCGTCCTTACCCATAACTCTGACAGTTTCTGCATTCTGCAGGAAAACTGACCCGTAATTTCTACCGTCTGTGAAGCTGACTTTCATTAATGGCCTGAATTCAATCTTTGCCCGACCTACGGTAGAACTCCTTCCCAACCCCTTGTGGTTGAATACTGTTATCTTTGTCCCAGAATTTAATTCCGAAAGATACTTCGTTCTACCATTCCCAACATATATATACTGATGAATTGACCCTGAATTCACTCTGAAAGGCCTAGTTTCAATGAATTCATTCTTTGAATTCTCAGATAGTACCAGAAGCATGCTGGACGCAAAGCTGCCAATAAAAAGGCCTTCATCCTGGCCAAGCATTGTTATGGTATCTATGCACACCCTATCTCCTGAGCCAGCATCCTCTATGGACGTGATTCTAAATGCCTTCATGGAAACGTTTTCATTTCCACTTTTGAAATAAGGTAAAGAGTCTCTGAAGACTGACTCACTTTGGAAGTAAAGTGCGTCCACTCCTTTTTCCAGAATATTAAATAGCATTGGTACCTCTTTCGCCTCACTGACGATAACTCCTACTCTCTTTCCTTTGGAATGAAGTGCGGCAATTAGATTCTCCAGGGGGATTATCTTCCAGTCATCTGGCTTCAATATGACAATATCCTCTCTCGGATATAATTCGCCCTTCACAACTCTGTTTACATCCTTTGATTCCAGTACTACAATGCTTACTTCCTTAGACTCTTTTAGCTCATAGCCGTTAATATCTTGAAGATCTTTCAAATTCAGTGATTTTGAATTCTCTGGAAAATCAATTATAAGAGTCCTCATTTTTCTATCTCCTCCATTATTTCAATTATTTTATGGACTGTTTTCCTTGGATCAGGGCTCTGCCAGATATTCCTTCCAATTGAGATACCTGCGGCCCCACTAATCATGGCTCCTCGGACCATCTGCAAGAATTTCTCTTCCGAATCAGTTTTGGGACCTCCAGCAATTACAACCGGAATTCTAACACCTTTTACGACCTTCCTAAATGATTCCTGATCGCCGGTATAGTATACCTTAACTATATCAGCACCAACCTCATCAGCAACCCTTGCTATTATAGCTATGTATTCAGGATCAAATTGATTGGCGATTTTTTCTCCCCTTGCATACATCATTGCCAAGACTGGAATGCCTAATGAATGAGCCTCACTCACAACTTCTCCGAAATCTGAAAGCATATCGGAATCGTCTTCATTTCCTATGTTTACATGAACGCTCACTGCATCTGCGCCTAATGATATCGCCTCTTCAACTGTGGTAATAATTCTCTTTCTATTCTGGTGAGGGGAGAGAGCGTTCCCAGCCGACAAGTGTATTATTAAGGCCTCATCCTCCAAATTTTGAATTACGTATCTGGCCATACCCTTATGAAGTATGAATCCTGTGACGCCAGATCCACTCAGTTTAGCTACAGTTTCCCTTATATCTACGATACCATCCAATGGACCATTGGTTAATCCGTGATCCATGGGTACCAATATGAATCTACCTTTCCTATCGGTCAATCTCTTAATTCTTCTATTTATTACATTGATCATTGAATATGTGTATGTAGAAATATATTTATACATTAGTGTATTATTTTGTACATAGATGTAAATGATGTGGAAGGAAATCTATTCGGTAATGGAGAAATCTCCGGCCCAACTTAAGGTAGTTAAGAAGATGCTGGAAATTGGAATTTCCATAAGAGATAATGACCTCTATATTAATGGAATACAGATAGATGATACAAAATTCGCAAAGGCCATAGGAGTGGACAGGAGAGTTATAAAGTCTACCATAAAAACCATAAGTGAAAACCCAATATTGGCAAAATTCTTCATGAATCTCAAGTCCATACCAGACTTTACCGATGCAGCAAGGGAAATGGGATGGGGGGCAATGGAAGTCATTGTGGAGGATCCGTCAAAACCAGGTATCCTGGCCTCCATTTCAGCAATAATTTCTCAGGAAGGGATTTCCATAAGGCAAGCATTTGTTGACGATCCGGAAATCGTTGAGGAACCAAAACTCCACGTGGTAACACAATCAAAATTGCCCAGTGAACTCATTTTAAAGTTAATGGACCTGAAAAACATAAGAAAAATAATAATAAAATAAATTAAAAGAATATTAGCTACTCTAAGTGGTGATAAGCCCCTTCTTGATAGCCTTCCTGAGGTTCACCTTATATCCTATATATCCTATGACCACTACAGAGATTATGACAAGGAAGAATCCTATTCCCAGGTTATGGAGATTGTGGACATATATCGGTGTTACAATAGCATAATCAAACAGCTTGGGATATAATATGGTTGATATGCCGGCAAAGACGAAGGCCAATCCACCATATGCGAGAACATAGGAGCTTATCCCCCTCGCCACAAAGGATAGTCCTTCCTTTGTTAACTTTTTAACTCTGATTATCCATGCTGCAAACACTGTTCCAAAGAGAACCTGCATTGCCATGGTTCCTAATCCAAATAGGGCACCAGGAAGCCATGCAACATACGCATTTGGCATGGATGGAGAAATTATGGTAAAGAGGATCAGCGCAAAGGCACCAAAACCGAATCCTGCTATGAGACCGTGAACAAACGCAAGCTTTAAGGGTACTGGCCTATAATCGTCATGCTCCTCAGACTCCAAAGGATTCACTTTATGTTCATACTCTAGTTCCTGTCCATGGGAATGAGGTTTGTGTATTTTGAGCTTGTTGCCTAGGATTCTCTCAAAAAAGTGGAAATGAGGATATTTCAATCTTTTCATTATGTAGAATCCCGAGAGGGCCATAACAGAACCAACGATTATGTATATGATACCGTCGTAATATGGGAGGAAGAACACAGGAGCAAGTGCAAAGAATGCAATCTCAGACATCAGAGCACGCTGTAGAGTGAATCCTGTGGAAAATATTAGCCCGGCCTTCGCGCCCCCCTTTGTATTCGTTGTTCCCACTGCATAAGAGAATGTTATTGGCCAAGTATGCTCATCTGGAGTTATTCCATGTACAATACCTAAGAGGAAGGCTACAAGAAGGGCATCGTAAAATCCCTGTATCGTTGGATTAAACAGATTTATCATAGGGTCACCTCCTTTGGTCTTTCTATTGGCTTACCGTGAGGACACTCCTTAGGGTTACCTGCATATTCTTCCATTTTTTCGACCAGTTCATGAGGTAGCTGGTAGTCTAGCTTAGCAGCCTCTATACACGAATTTACCTCATCAATGCCGGAATTCTTCAGAATACATTCTAAAACTCTATGATGGTAGATGATTTCTTTATAATAGATGATCCCTTTCTCGGTTGGCCTTATCATGCCTTTTTCGCTCTGGACCAAACCGAGTTCATTCAGTCTCTTAACGATGTTGAGTGCCGTAGGTGGTTTAATTTCCAGGATATCAGCTAGTTCCTTCAATCTTATGGGAAAATCCGACTTAGAATTCTCTGCAATTGCCAGGAGGCAATCTCTTTCTCTTTTTGTAATTAGTATTTCACTCATTAAATTAGTATTACACTAATGTATTTAATCTTTACTAAAATGTTCAGACACATCCTTGTAAATCAAATCTGCCACATCTACCACAACACCGGCAAAATTTACGAAGCTGCTGTAATTTGATGAGTTGTTCAAGATTGTAACAACTCTTTCCTTAATATCAGCTCCCATTAAATTGATTATGGTATTCAGGTTCAATATATTGGTACCGTCATCCTGTGCTCCCAGAACAATCAACTTAGCCCTTGCAAGTTTGAAATTTTGAATTATCTCATTGATGCCCATGTTACCTTCAAAGTAAGCCCCAGTTGATTCAATGAGCTCCCTCTTACTCTCATCTTTGTCAACAACTATAACAAGTTCATCCCTCTGAACTAACCCTCTAACAAGCTTCTCCAGAAAGTTGGAGTATCCTATTATTATAACATAATCCCTGAGGCTCTGAGATTCAATCTTATCCATGAATGATACCACCTTTCTACCTCTAGTATAAACTATTGGGGCTATAATAATTGTGGCAGCCCCGAAAAAGGAGCCTAAACCCAATACAGCTAGAGTGACAGTGAATATTTTAGCAACAGAAGTGATAGGTATGATATCTCCAAATCCCAGAGTAGTGATAACTTCGCCCGTATAATAAAAGGCATTAATAGGGTTCTGTATCTTTGGATTAAACTGATTACCTAGGATGAGCGAGCCTAAAAACCCATATGCGAACACCATAAGTATTACCATTATGGCAACTGAAAAATCTGGTTTTGCAAATAGCCTGGAAGGATTTTTGAAACAAGATTTACTTATAAAGATTGAATAAACAATTCCAAATTCGAAAATCATGTAAGCGAATGCATAATGGAAAGGGAATAGCATTGCTGATACCACAGCAATCTTTATAACGTATACGGAAATGGAAAAATACCAAACAAGTTTAATGCCATCTAATATATTTCTGATTAATAGCAGATTTACAAAAGATAAGAAGAAAATAGTTTGCCAGATTATTCTTATAAGCAAGTTATCTGGATTCGAGGTGATAATATACACGAGGGCTATCATGGATATAAGAAAATCTGTAAGTACAGACACGGCTAAGAGTTTTTTTCTGGACTTGCACTGCATTAAATAACATATAAATTGATTGGTTTAAATTTTTACAATTCGGTTATTTGCTTCTTCCTTTGTTGTCTTAAGTCCAGCCTGTAATTATAATCTCTAAATCATCAGGTCATTTCATATTTCATTATCACAATATAACCTCCTGGTTGTAGTGATCATTATAGAGGTTGGTTACGAATCTCAATACTGTTTACACTATTTATGGTAGTATAATCAATAATCTTAAAAACTATCTGATAATATTGCTCAAGATGAGTGACAATTTTGATTTTGGCAAATTGCGTCTCTTTAACAAAATTTTCGGATTAGATATAGCCAAGGCTTCAGCAGCCTATACTGTAGAAAGGGACTTAATTGATAACATTAAAATTCCGGCCAAGCTCATTAATAGGCAAAACAAAGGTAATTACAATACCAGTAGGACCAATCAAAATGAATCTGATCAAATTGAATCTGATCAACCTAGAATTATGGAGATAAATAGATGGAAAAACATTGTTCAATTCAAATTTAACTTATGCCTAAATCTATGCTTTGAACCAATTACTCTGACAGATGGCGACCCTATTAAAATTAGTGACGGAATATTGAGAGTAAATGATCAGGTACATTTCATGATTAATACAGATTCAATTTCGCTCTATAATGGAACAGAAAATGTGAGAAGTGATAAGATTAAGATTTCAAAGGATGGAATCATAATTGACTCTACCGTTAGAACTGAATCAAGAATTTTCGGAACAGGAGAGAGGGCAATGAACCTTAACTTGAAAGGACATAAAGTAAATTTATGGAACAGGGATGCCGATGGTGCATATTCTCAGGGAAAAGATCCTCTTTATATCACCGTGCCCTTCTATATTGATTATACGAAAAATTTCTTCTATGGAATATTGTTCAATAACTCTTCAAAGGGATTTTTTGAATTTGGAACTGATAAGGTTCATCATGAATTTTCTGAAGGAAGCTGCGATTTCTTTTTCATCTTCGGAAGTAGTATGGAAGATCTATTTTCCCAGTTGCATGAATTGATTGGGAAACCTTATTTGCCACCAAAATGGGCTTTTGGGTTCCATCAATCAAAATATAGTTACAAAAGTACATCCGAGGTGGAGGGGGTATTTGAGGGTTTTATGAAAAATGACATTCCCATTTCAGCAATTCATCTAGATATAGACTATATGAAAGGGTATAAGGTGTTCACAATCAATGAGAATTTTAAAGATTTAAAAAGATTGTCTGATAAGATGCACGAAGCAGGCGCTCATATAGTTGCCATATTGGATCCCGGAGTAAAATATGAATTAGGATATGACATATTCAATGAGGGCTTTGAAAATGGCTACTTTGTGAAGGATCCTCTAGGAAATATAATCAAGGGACCCGTATGGCCCGGCTTCTCATCATTTCCAGATTTCACAAATGAAAAAGTCAGGGAATGGTGGGCATCGCATTATTCCTTTTTCATAGATAACGGAATAGAAGGTGTCTGGCACGACATGAATGAGCCCGCATTATTTGTGATTTGGGGAGATAATACACTTCCACAGAATGCCGTACATAGCATTGGCTTTCACAGGACTGCACATAATTTGTATGGTTATTTCATGGCCATGGCTGGATATGAAGGACTAAGGAGAAATGGACTAAAAAGGCAGTTTTTACTATCGAGGTCAGGATGGCTAGGTATCAATAGCTATTCCTTCGTCTGGACCGGAGATATTACTTCATCCTGGAAATCCCTAAAAATTACAATCCCAATGCTTCTGAATTTATCACTCAGTGGCATCGGACTAGCGGGTTCTGATGTGGGCGGTTTTGCTGGATCACCATCAAAGGAATTATATCTGAGATGGCTGGCCCTGGGAGCGGTTTCACCATTCTTCAGGGTTCATTCTTCAAATCATTCAAAGGAAAGAGAGCCCTGGATGTTTGATAAGGAAACCCTAGAAGCTGCTAAAAAAATAATAAAGTTCAGATACACCATAATCCCCTATATCTATTCGCTGGCATATGAATACAGTACTGAAGGAATTCCTTTAATGCGGCCAAGATTCTGGTACGAACCTGATAATTTCAATGAAACTTCGTTCTATCTTGGGAGATCTTTGCTAGTATTCCCCATATTGAAGAAAACCAAAGGTAAGATGAAGATAGAACTCCCACCGGGGGAATGGTATGATCTAATGAATGAGGAAATAGTCTCCGGATCAATTGAAAGGGTTGCCAGATATGAGTATATACCCCTATTCCAGAGACAGGGAAGTATAATTCCAATACAAGACAGTGATTTGATCTTTAACTTTGTACCTGGTAATGATTGCAATTTTCTGTACTATGATGAAGATGAAGAATCTCAGGATAGATGGATTAAGATTGAGTTTAGCTGCACTACTAACAACAATAGCATTGAGATTTCTTGGAAGTACGATGGTTCTTATACAGAGAAATATAAAACCCTGAAATTCCGTATATGCACAGGTAAAGGATCCATCATAAGGGAGGAAAGAATAGAAAGCAGCAAACTAGTCTTGGAAATATAAATTGGAGATAATTATGGAGTCTCTGTGGAATATTATCTTATTATCTTTAAATTCGACCCGATTTGAAAATTGAATGACCAATTCTCCAATATTTATTCCTTCCAAAACAACTTCATGCCTCCTTGTATTAAATATAATGGAAATTCTGCCATTATCTGAAACCTTAGTTATAATTTTTAAACCTTTGAATTCACGACCTGTAATGAACGAATCCCTAAAGAATGGATTTCCTCTCCACAGATTGACCAATTGCTTGAATTTTTCATTAAACTCGGACCCTAGTTTTTCCCAAGGGAAGGCTCTCCTGCAATCTGGGTCAGAACCTCCTTCCAATCCCACCTCGTCCCCGTAATAAATTAATGGATTCCCAATCATAGAGAATAGTATTGCGTGTGCTATGAGTGATCTGTCTTCATTTCCTAATACTGTTATTATGCGCGGGACATCATGTGAGCCAACTATATTGATCGATTGGAGCCTTTTAATACCCAGCTTCATAAATTGGAGATAATAGAATCTTAAAAACTTTCGAACAGTTATCTGGTTCTTCACAAGTCTTATTATTAAATCCCTTAGCTGATAATTGGTGAATGTATCATATGCATCGTTGTCAATAAAGAACTTAGGGTCGCACCATATTTCGCCTATGTGCAATATATGAGGATAAGATTTCTTTATCTTGATAGGTAGTTCTAGATATAGACTGTCAGCTACGTCATACCTTATACCAATCGGGTGAGATAATCGAATCCAAAAATCCAATACGTTAAAGACAAACCTTTGTACGTCAGGATTTATTAGATTTAACTTTGGCATCTTTTTAAAGTTCTTAAATGTAAAGTATTCCTGATGTTTTCCTTCGGAATAATCGGTGGCGTGCATAATCCAATCAACATATGATTTATCATTCTCCAGATACTTCCTGAATATTTGATTGTGAATGGAAACGTGATTGAAGACCATATCAAGAATAAGACTCATTCCTCGCTTTTCTAACTCCTTAATGAATTCGTTGAAATCTTTCAACTCCCCTAACAATGGATCTATTTCGAAGTAATCATCCACAGTATACCTATGATTATCATGACTTTTGAAAATTGGATTCAGATAAATTATGGCCACTCCAAGTGATTCAAGATAGCCAATTTTTGAGATTAATCCTCTAAAATTCCCTCCGAAGAAGTTATTATTTGTGGGGAGAGAGTTCCATGAAGTTAAGTTTTCAACAGATTCATTATCTTCTCTCCTAAACCTATCGGGGAATATGTGATAGATCAATTTATTCACCATAATTCCATTTGATACGCTTTCCAAATTAGACGGCATATTTCCTTTATGGATATTCCCGGCAGTACTTTCCTCTTCAATTAACCAGAAATTATATATGAGTCCATTATCAAATACTCTGTCACCATAAATCATTACCCCTTCCGGAAAATCTTCAGATGAAAAATCCTCACTGATTTTCCATAAGAGGCAAATTCCATTTAAACATATTTTCCCCTTTTCAAAATTCCTATCCGCGTCGTAATTGTATAAGTGGATTTTGATTCGTTTATATGCAATTATATTAGATTGATTCAATCTTAATCTAATAAAGTGTCTACCTGGATTCAGTTTGAAATTTTGAATATAGTTATTCTCGGATCCTAAAACTATGGAACCAAATCCGTGGCAATTGAAATCAGATTCAATGAAATAATAAGGTTTATTCAGTATTTTATCATCTTCAATTATTACTTTTACTGTCTTTTCATTAATTTGAATTTGCACACCAATTTAAGATCATTTCCAATAAAATTTTATTGATACGCATACTTACTATGATAATGTCGAAACTGCAGTTCGATGAATTGAAGAGATTCGGGCTATCGGATTATGAGATAAAGGCTTATGTTACACTTCTGACTAAAGGACCCCTGACATCCACAGAAATTGTAAAGCAGTCTGGTATACCTCAACCCAGGGTTTACGACGTGCTTCAGAATCTCAGTGCCAAAGGTCTTGTAGAATACATGCAGGGGGATAAGAGGAGAACGTATATTGCAGTACCTCCGAGAATAGGGTTAAAGAAAGTTATACGGGAAATGGATAACTACATAGAAAACTTTGAGAGAAGGTTAACAGAATTAAAGAAAGATTCTTTTAACATAATCCCCCAGATATGGATTGTTGAGAAAGATACAAAGATTATTGAAAAGACTAGAGAAATAATTTCATCATCACGCAACGAAATAATTGTTTCAGCCCATTCAAAGACCATTGATGAGATTATCGGTGAACTCAATGATGCCAGTGATAGAGGAGTTACAGTGGCTCTCGTGATATATCCGGACGTAGACGAGAAAATACTTCAAAAATTCAATCCGAGGATAATAATAAAGAGGAGAGATATCGAGGCATCGGAAGTCATTATTGGTGATAGATCAATAGGCTTATTAAGAGTTGAGTCAGGGGGTAAGGAAAATTATGGCCTTTATTTTAAGGATGATGAAATAATCCACATACTTAACTATTACTTCTACCATACAATCTGGCAGCCATCTAAATATATAAATGATTTCCTTTCTCTGGAAAAAATATCATTAAACACAGCCTGGTTATGCTGTGAGGCTGGAAAACAGTTGCTTCTCGCAGGGAAAAAAATAAGGGGAGAATTTGAAGTAATCATGAATAACAAAAAACACAGATTAACGGCAAATTTAGTGGATGTGGAAGTACTCCCAGGCCTAAAGCACACAATATATATAGAACATAATGGCAAAAGAATATCACTTGGTGGGAAAACAGCCAGAGTTGAAGACGCTAGATTACTAAATTGCCGTCTTGAGATTGATTGAACACTACTCACAGTGGTAAAAATTAAATATTGACACTTCAATATCTTACTATGAGTGATAACCAGCAGCCTAAAAAAAGTTCTAAAGCAGTCGTTGCCGTGGTAGCTATTGTTGTAATAATTATCATTGCTGCCGGAGTCTACTATGCCCTATCAAGAACCACAACAAAGACTACTACATCATCAACAGGAGGCGCCCAAAAAGTCACAATTACAGTATGGGGCTCAGGAAGCGCGGGCGGAGAATCTCTGGCATTCAATGAATCACTAGCAGCATTTGAAAAAGCCTACCCCAATATAACTGTTGTTGATTCACCGGCCATAAATGTTGCGTCTACACAATTCCCTACTGCTGCCCATGCTCATCAGGCACCTGATGTTTATAGAGATACCAGCGATAATGGAGGAGCCCTGTATGCAGCCGGCCTTCTTCTAAATTTGACTCCATACCTGAACTCTTCATATATTAATCAGTTCACCAAGGGAACAATCGAAGATTGGACCTTGAACGGAGCCCTTTATGGAATACCTGTTAATACCAATGGTATTGCTCTATACTATAATAAGGCATTAATGCCGAACGGCGTTCCGCCTTCCAATGTCTATCAGATGATTCAGGATGCTGAGAACGTTACTGCAATGGGTCCTGGTTATGTGGGACTTGCTTATGGAATTGGGAATGATTATGGATATAGATTTGCAGCATGGTTCCCGGCATTTGGAGGCCAGATCTTCAATTCCAATAGATATCCAGTATTGAACAGCAGTCAAGATATTGCTGCAATGTGGTTTGTATGGAACTGGACTGTAAAGTATCACGTAGATGTCACAGGATTAACTTTCACTGATGAGCAGAATCTTTTTGAAACCGGTAAGTCAGCATTCATGTTTGACGGTCCTTGGGATCAGTCCGTATATGAAAAAGCCCTAGGAGCAAATCTCGGAGTTGAAGCCATTCCATATAACAATGCCACCGGACTATGGCCTGAACCATTATGGGGTTCAGTTGGATACGTTATTTCAAGTCCTCAGGCATCTGGAGCAACACCTTCCCAGATCTGGGCATCTCTCAAATTTGTGGAGTTCATGACTAACTTCAATTCTCAGTTGCTTTTGTTTAAGCTTGCTGGAGATTTACCTTCTCTAGTATCTGTGGGAACATATATCCAAAATCATACTTTTAACGACACTCTGATATCTGGCTGGATACAGCAAGAACAGCATACCCAGCAGTTCCCCAATTATCCGCAAATGGCATTCTACTGGACACCATTCCACGTTGGCGCCACAAACCTTGAAACAAATTCATCAAAGGTAACGGTGCCCGAGGTCATGAATCAGATTGAGAGCCTAATAATACAGGATCTCCAACAGAATGGTTTACTGCCCAGCCCCTCAATGCCTTCAATCTCCTTAAGCATTATACCTATAACATTACTGACTGTATTTTCAACTCTTATCTCCTTATCCTCATTCAGCAGCTTGGTGGCTCCAGAAGTAAAAAATTAATTTCTCTTTATTTTTTAAGTTTGGAGTGATGGAATGTCGGGAAAGCAAAAAACCGAAAATAAAGCCATTGTCTATTTGATACCGGTACTTGCGGTTTTGGCTTTCCTTGACTTCTATCCCATTTCTTATAGTATTTACATGAGTTTCACCAATTTCAATGAATTTCATTTCTTCAATTACAGCTTCATAGGGATTAAAAATTATATTAACATAATAAAATCCGGCTTTCTGTGGCAATTACTGGAGCAGAATGCAATCTATGCATTCGGTTCCGTAGCCCTAATGGCCCCGGCTGGATTCATTATAGCAATGGTAATGAATCAGAAGGGCCTCAGGGGGAAATCATTCTACAGGACAGCAATACTTTTTCCCTGGGCATACCCTGCTTTCATAACTATATTGATCTGGCAGGGTATGCTTGATTATCATTTTGGAATAATAAATGAATTTCTTGAAAGCATCAGATTGAAGCCCGTTTATTGGCTGGGTACCCCAGAGACCGCAATGTTCTCAATAATATTTGTAAACTTGTGGTTATCATTCCCCTATTACACTTACGTTTTTACATCTGCACTCCAAAGTATTCCCAGCGAATTATATGAGGCAGCTGAGATGGATGGTTATGGTGTATTTGGAAAAATCAGGAGAATAATTCTCCCCATGATGAGTAGGCAAATTGCATTTGTAGTAATATTTGGATTCATATTTACATGGAATAACTTCTATATTCCGTTCCTTCTAACAGGTGGAGGACCAGGATATTCCACTCAAATATTGATTACATGGTCCTACATGGAGGCATTTGACTACCTGCAATTTGGAATAGCTGCGGCTTATGCTGTTATATCAATTCTATTCCTGCTAGTTGTTGTTATTATCGCGAACCATTATTCCAAGATGATGTCAATTCTGTACTGAGGTGAAAAAATGTTAAAAATAAATGACAGAGGGAAATATTACAGACGCCTAAGAATTATCAAGAGAATAGTCTCGCATCTATTCCTTATTCTTGTTGTTATATTTGCTGTTTTTCCAATCTACTATGTTCTGCTGACAAGTCTCTCACCTCTCCAGAACCTAGCCCAAGTTAGCCTGAAAACTCTCATACCCAATCCTGCTTATCTTACGACTTCAAATTATAGGACCATAATCTACAATTATCCTTTCCTGCTCTGGCTTAAAAACACACTCATATATAGTTCAAGTGCGACCTTAATAGGATTGCTTTTAGCCATAACCTCGGGACTGGCACTATCGAGATTCAATATTCCTCTGAAGAGGATAATACTGTACATGATGCTCATACTATCTCTCTTCCCCTTCGTCATTATGGTAATTCCGTTCTATTTTATGTTTGCACAGCTGAATCTCCTGAATTCGTATTATGGCCTTATCATGGCCTATTCAGGTGGTGCAGTTATATTCTCATCATGGCTAATTAAAAATTATGTAGACTTAATTCCCAAGGACTATGAGGAGGCTGCCCAACTAGACGGTTACACCAGAACGGGAGCCCTCTTTAGGGTCTTGGTTCCAATTGCCAGACCCGTTATAATATTTGCTCTGGTTATCTCATTTATGGGGCCCTACACAGATTATGCTCTTGCAGGGCAAATCTTGACCTCGCCCAGCATGTATACAATGGCTATAGGTTTGTATTATGTCTCACAGGGAACTGTTAGCATGAATTATGGAACCTATTCAGCGTTTTCAATATTGATGGGAATACCCATTTTCCTCCTGTTCTTTGCGTTCCAAAGGTACCTGGTTTCAGGATTCAGTATTTCAATGTATAAATAATCGCTAAGATAAATTCGGCAATCATCAGTAATATGGAGAAATCAAATACTGGAAAAACTGATAGATATCTTGACACAAGGAAATTACTCAGAAGTAGCCCAATGCCCTGCGAAATTGAGCCGATGAGATTATACAATGAAATTCCCACTGACCTAACTTGCCAGTTCCTTCTGATGACCATCAAGAAGAGTGAAATTGAGAACCCGGATTGACCGATCCCAAACAGTATTCCGCTTATTAAATAGCTATAATAAAGTCCACTTAAAATACAAACAAGAGCAGAGATATAGACTAAAGATGAAAATAACAATATCCTCGACTCCTCTCCATTTTTTGAATATCTACCGAAAATCATCTGAGAAAGGACGAAGGCCACTGAAACTGCAATTAATATAAATGTATATTGAACCCCGGTTAAGTCGAAATAGCCTGGGCTTACTAACGTGAATTGATAATAAGAATACGATGATGATGTTGCTAGACTAAGCAAGGCTAAAATGCTGTAAAATACAACTGATGCTCCCTTATTTGATATTTTTCTATCCTTGTTAATGTCTGATGTTGATCTATGATAAAAGTCCGGAACCTTATTTAAAAAGAAAAGCGAAGCGGCTGAGAATAAGAATGCAAGAATGTATATTACCGTATATTGAAATCGGATGTTAATGCTCATGGAAAAAAGTGCAAGAGATATGAAATATCCGAGTAATGAAGCAATCCTGAGTATTGAATTTCTCAATGAAAAGTACGTATTCCTCAATTCGTCCCTAATCATGAAAGGTACCCACAATGTCCATGTTGTCCCTGAGAATGATGCAAAGAACGTTCTGAAAGATAAAATCATCACAAACAGAAATAATGTGCCCATATATCCTAGATGTATGTAGAGGAACAGAAGAAGTGGCAGCCACAGTAGCCTATCCAGCCATGTTGATAATACGGTAATCTTTTTCAAAGAAACATCATTCTTCAAAATTTTATATGCTGCAAACTGTGCCAAGGGAACCAATAAAAGAGGGACACCTACTATCAAACCGACTGGATCATTTCTGCCAAAGATAATAATGGTGAGAGGGATTAGGTAGGAGCTCGCCAAAGTTGAGTATACCGCCCAAAGACCTCCATCAATCATGGATAGATTCATTACTTTTTCTTCTTCGGTCTGACCATTTGTGAATAAGTATTTCTTAAATCTATCATGGGACGATTTGCTCGAGATGCGAACTGATTGAAATTAAATATAAAATTTTATACTACTTGTCGTGATAAAAAAATTATTTTCTTCGAGAAAATATTAATATTCCTATTTCATTGAATATTGAAGCCAATGGCAGATATTAAGCTTGATAAAATAACTAAGGATTATGGTAAACATAAAGGTGTATTTGATCTTGATCTCCAAATAAAAAGTGGAGAATTCTTTGTTATCTTGGGGCCAAGTGGATGTGGAAAAACAACCACACTTCGAATTATAGCAGGTCTCGAAACTCCCGATTCTGGTAGGGTTTATCTTGATGATGTGGATATAACCGATTATCCCCCCAAGGATAGGAATATGTCCATGGTTTTCCAGAATTATGCACTATATCCCTTTATGTCAGCCAGGGATAACATTGCTTTTCCATTGAAGAAGAAGAAAATGAGCAAACAGGATATTAACAGAAAGGTTGAGGAAATAGCCGAAACTCTTTCAATTTCAGATATCCTGGATAAGAAGCCGGGTCAGCTTTCAGGTGGCCAGAGGCAAAGAGTTGCACTGGCAAGAGCTATTGTTAAAGAACCTAAGGTTTTCCTAATGGACGAACCGCTGTCTAATTTGGATGCTAAATTAAGGATCAGCATGAGAGCCGAACTTAAGAATATTCAACGAAAGTTAGGGATAACCACTGTATATGTGACCCATGATCAGATTGAAGCCATGACGCTGGCAGACAGAACCGCCATTCTGGATGGCGGAAAACTTGTACAGTTGGATTCCCCTTTGAAAATTTACGAACAGCCTGCTACTATTTTTGTGGCTGGTTTTATGGGAGACCCACCAATTAATTTTATAGATGTAGAGATAGAGAATTCCGGAGAACAAAGTATAATACATGTGGGATCTCAGTCTTTCACACTCAGTGGAAATATCCCAGTTAAAAAGGCTGTGCTAGGAATAAGACCTGAGGATGTCAGGGTTTCTGAGAAGGGTTTAAAGGCTAAATTATACTTCGAGCAGGTTCTCGGAAGCAGATACATTCAACACTTCAAGCTGGATGGTCTAGATAAAGATGTTTTGAGTGTTTCAACGCATGCCCAATACAAAGACGGTGAGCAATATTATATAACTTTTACTGAAGGAAAAATTTTCCTATTTGACAAAGAAACAGGCAAGAGGATCCTCTAAATCATTTACAACCTTTGGTATAAACTGTTTTTATATATGAAAATCTAAAAATAAATAGAAAATAAAAAATTAATGGTCAGGATTATTTCTCAACCTTTGCCTTCTTTTTTCTTGCAGTATTTAATGCCAGCACTGCTATTGCAACCACTACTATTATTATGATCAGAGCTGCGGCAATTACTTCATAATTTATGGGGGTTGTCTTAATAGGTGTCGTGGTTATTTTATACTGAACAAATGATATACCGGGGAAATACGTCCAGACTCCGTATGCAAGAGACCCTCTTTGAGTCCATGTTACCGCTACCTCATAGTTCAGTGGCCCGAGCTTGATCAGTGATACTTCATTGCTTGTAATAGGCGACGGCGTTGAAATAATCTTATAGGAATTTAAGACGCTGGAGCCGATAGTGAAATTGGCTATCATGAGGGTGAAGGTACCGTTAACCTCAGTTACATATGAAACCCATACATTACCCAGATTATTGGTAGTAACACTGAAATATCCAGTAAAGCCGCTTATATTTCCGATACTGAATGATTCAGAATTGGATGCACTGCTCGTGCTGATTGTCATTATATTGGCATATTTTCCTGAGGAGATTGTGACCACATAGTATGAATTGAAATAAACGAGATAGCCCGGATACGTCCCATGCGCTATATATCTACCGCTCCCATCCATGGGATTTATGAGGTAATAGGAATAGGAAGATCCATTGTATACGGAGCTCAACAACATCATATCATAGTATCCAGTACCAGCTATGGAAATAAATGAGGCGTTGCTGGATAATGATTTAATTGCGTTCAGTGTAATGGTTGGACCGTTTAAAGTCACATTGTATAATACTACTTTACCTGAATATAACGCAGCCAATACAGGACTCGTCTGATTTCCTAGGAGTGATATGGATGTGACACCTGATGTGTTGGGTATCTGTTTCAAACTGCTCCATTGCTTTCCGTCCGAAGACGTTGAATAATATATGTAATTGGTACCGGACATATTTGAAATTAGCAATTCTAGAGATTCTCCACTGGTCCAGATGAACTGTTCGCCTGAATAGTAGGTTGGGTTGAATTGAACCTTGCTTGTGGTAGAATTTGAAATTAAAGGAAGAGAGATTGGTACCAATGTAGGTATCTTGTGAGGAGCGTATTGTAATGCTTCCTGCTGTGTTAAGTTCCCTTCACCGACCGTAGCCGGTGCTATGTAACTATAAATATTGGAGCTCCATGGTGGGTCTCCACCTCCACCCTGCCATCCACTGTTTGTAGTATTGTTTTTCTCAACTATTCTCCAGCCATCAACTCCATAACCATCGTAGGAACCTGAGATGATTATGTACTTGTAAGATTCGATATTGTAACCAATATATTGTAACGGAACTGTAACGCTGATAGTCCTCGATGTATAGTTTACAGAGCTGGTTATACCATTGGTGTATTGCTGACCATTGGCGGTTTGAACATAAATTGCCCAACCGGAGACATAAATCATGGATTGCCACGGTTGAGAAGAATTGGCATTTGGTCCTGGCCCCAGATATGTGGAACCTGATGATGAAGATGGATTAACTACGTAAACGTTTATTATTTGATTAGAGAATCCGTAGGGAGCTCCCCATATATTCCACAGTTGACCAAATGTGAAATTCCATTTAACAAAATTGGAGTTCATTGATACATTTACCCACTGCATGTCTAGTGATCCCCAAGGTATCTGTGTTGGTTGATCCGGATATGTATAATTTCCCGGCCCATTTGCAGGCACAGTATTGTGTATTGAAGAGACTGGGTAGAATTTGGCTAATGAAGACGGCAGTAATATTTTCATGGGCGATATCATGCTATACTGGCCAGACGAAGAATTCCATATTATTATTCCCATCTCGAAGGACTGTCCCGGATAGAGGTTCATATAATTCAACGGAATTGCCATTTGCACCGAATTACCCACAACTTCCGGAGTATTAACAGCGGAAGAGACGTACTGCATCTGCTGCAGACCTACCGCTTCATAGAATGAATAAGAACCAACATTGGAACCATAGGTGAATGTGTATGGATTAAATACAGCGGCATATGTAGCAGGGAATCCCAGAGGAATGTTTCCGATTGTGGTGACATAAGTAGCAAAGGGATTGTCGTTTTCAACTGCCGGTGGCAACCCCTGGTAGGCCCCTGAAATGTACACAGCTAGCTGCAGATTCTTATTGGATATCAATTGTGCTGGGTTAAAGGATGGTAATATCATCAAATACAGGTTAGATGGGTCATATGCTATGTAAACGCTTGATATTAGGCCCGTTGCGTTGTATATTATACTTCCTGCCCAGGTATTGGTTACTGTAATTGAATAGGCATTGCCTCCATTTACGCTTTCTGATGCTCCATAGATTCCATTGAGCTCTGGTGTGATTGAAATGTTGGATATTCCAGGATAACTGGGAGAAACTGGCACGTAGCTATTATTAAGCAAGAATTGGGGAACTGGGAGGTTTAATTGCTCAAGTGCATAGATCAACGCATATTTGAACAGATGGTCAAATGGTGCAGTATTGGAACCTCCTATATCCCATGGAGCCATAGTGAAGTACCAATCACTTCCCTCGGCATCATATATGGCCATCCACGCCCTTGATAATCTGCCCTCAAGAGTATTTGATGCCATAAGCTGTTTATAAGACGAATAATTCAAAGGCTGATATAGACCGTTCTTCACTTGGTAGTTCAATATCTCGTTTCTAACATAATTTAAAGCTTCCCAGTAAAAGTCCTGAACAGTATATCCGGACCACTGCTCTAGCGCGGTGTTGCTCTGATATGGTGCCGCTGAACCTGATCCCCTGTTCCATGACCCGGTAGCGAGGTAGTGAAGTGTAGGAAGTTGAATATTGTTTTGTTTGACATACTGTATGTATTGTGTTGGGGTAACTGTATGTATATAAGATGAGTTCTGTTCCAATGCTGCATATAAATCCTCTAGGAACGGTACACCATCTTCCGCAAAGGGCGACATAAACATCCAGTTCTCACCATCCAGAACCACAGTTACAAGTGTCTGATTATGGTGATTCAATGGTATTTCGTAATAGATTCCTTTCAAATAGTTGATGAAATCATTGACTGCTGTCCATGTTGGAAGAGAGCCATAATTGAAACCCCAGGCGTTAGATAGATATCCATCCCTGAAGAACATGTAAATACTGCTGTTATTTGCCCCCATGACTATGTATGGAGTATATAAATTCTCCATGGTGGTCACGTTAGAACCTGAATTTCCATAGGCAAGTGCGTTTATTCCAGACTGTTGTAATGTGTATTCAGCGGTCGCAGTCCACTGAGCACCGGCCATGTAATAATACGGTATCATGGAATATGTAACTGCCAATTCTGGGGAGTATAGACCGGTAGGCCAGAATCCGAACACGGAATGGAACTGACCTAACGAATAATTTATCTGGGCTATAAGGTCTGTGCTATAGACTGACTTGTATATGGTACCATCTGGTCCTGAGATGTTGTTTGTCAGCAAGAGCGGAACAATTGGATGGAACATAGGTGAAGTAAATAGCTCAACGTTATGAGAACCCTGATTGGACAGCATAGAATCATTGGCAAAAGCAGGTAGTACTTGACCCGTTAGCCATTTGCTGTAATTTAGGATGACCCTCAGATCAGATTGATTGAATGATGTTTGATTATGCAGATTCCATATTGTACTGTTCTTCCATTGAGAACCCAACTGACCTTCCACTAAAGGAGTGCTTACATCGTAAAGGAACCAAAGAACTTTAGCATCCTCGTAATACGTATAGTTCAACTTTGCTCCTGATAACCACAGTTCATGTATCGTGTTATACAACCTTGAAGCTGGTTCATTGAGCTCAAAAACGTAGCTGGGTATACTGAAATAATCTAATGTAACCTGATCATACAGAGTAGAATTATTTGCGACAACCGAATAAGGAATGTAAGCATCCTCTATGAAGGTATTGTTGTAAGTTGGGGAACTGTAAATGTACAGAAGCTGATATATCAATGATCCTGACAGCTCATAGGTAACATTTACGTCGTACATATGGGCAATCAGGGCCTGTTCAATATATTCGGCAGTTGCATGAGCCTCAGTCCACGGTAGTAGATAATCTGAAGTATTGAACAATGCGTATAATGGCTGATGATCATTGAATATTATTGCTAGATTTATTGGAATTGTTTTGACTGCTTTTACTACTGGTGACTTTGTCAATTGGAGAGCGAAAGACAATGTTGAATTCACTTTAAAATAAGTATTACCAGTGCTATATGGTCCTGATTGATCAAACGGTATGCCATCACCAACCCAGGAGCTGGATCCACCTACGATTAATGCAGAGATTGATAGATTAACGTTTAAACTACCACTCGGGTCAAGCTCACTCATTGGAATGGCAAGTTCTGTGGAGTTATTTGCGGATGAGAACATCCAAATTGATTTAATTTGGATTGCCGAAACACTGGTATTGCTATCAGATAACTTTGAAGTTATTTCAAACGTCATATTGGATGAAATTCCGGTATTTTTATTTCCTGAAAAGTCAACAACAGATATATAATTCACAGGCTTTGTGAAAACAATACTTCTGCTGAACTGAGACAGCATTGATAAGTTATATGTTCCATACTGTGAACCAGAATTATTTGATATTGCTATCATTAACCAGTTTCCAGATATAATCTCCTTGAAGCCTAAGAACAGATAGGAATTGTTATAAGCAAGATACATAGCACTTAAATTATTTCCTGAGCCCCAATAGGTTGAATTTTTATTGTAATAAACAAGGTGAGAGGCAAAATCTTTTGAAACATTACCTGTGAATACTATATTTCCATAATACTGATTTCTGAACTGGACATATACCGGTACTGTTATCATTTGATTCATCACAAAATAAGTATTGCCCTTGCTGTAGGGACCCTGTTGATTGTAAGGTATACCCGTACCTACCCATGAAGAAGAGCCTCCTATTATAAGTGCACCTATGCTGAGATTTAAATTGCCCACGTAAGAACCGAATATATCCCTTATGGGTATCGCCAATTCCGTTGAATTTAACGTTGAATTAAACATCCATGTAGAGCTTATCTCATAACCGGTGGAACTCGAGTTACTTAATTCCGCTGAACTGTTTATAATAAAAGTGTAATTTCCAGTAACCCCCTGATTGTCATTCCCGCTAAATTGAACGAATGAAAGTACGTTTACCGGCCTCGTGAATGTTATGTTCCTCTGCCATGATGAGGCTGGCTGTGTTCTTAAGGTTGATAAGTTGTAAGTCCCATATCCTGATCCAGTATTATTAGATATAGCAATCAAAAGTCCGTTACCTGATATCACCTCGGATATTCCTATGAATATATAAGAGGAATTATAGGCAAAGTACATAGCAGTTAAGTTGTTTCCTGAGCCCCAATATGTGGAATTATAATTATAATACAGGAGTTCACCTGCAAAATCTTTCTCAACGTTGCCTGTAAATTTAATTGACTCATAGTGATAGCTTGACACATATCTGATTCCCGTCAACATTATGGTGCTGTTAACAACAAAATATGTGTTACCTGTACTGTAAGGTCCCTGCTGATTGTATGGAATTGCATCTCCCACCCATGAGGAACTTCCTCCTATAAGTAGTATAGCTACATTAATTGAATTTATTCCGCTATAATTTTCAAAAATGTACTTAAGCGGTATTCCTATCTCGGTGGTATTATTACCCGGAGAAAGGTACCATATGGAATGAACTGGAACACCGCTGGAGCTAAAGTTGCTTGATGAAAGCTGAGAATTTATAATATATGTTGCATTTCCGCTTGGATTACTATTATCATTCCCTCCAAAATATATTGCAGAAAATACATTAACTGGTTTGTCAAAAACGATATTTCTTTGCCAAGAATTCATGGTTGAAAAATTGTATGTGCCGTAAAGGCTACCTGTGTTGTTACTTATAGCAACAAGAATCCCATTGTTCGATGCTATTTCATTAATACCTAAGAATAAATATGTAGAATTATAGGCTGCATAAAACTTCCAAATACTGTTCCCAGGGCCCCATTTTGTTGCATTGTGATTAACGTAAATTACTGAATTATTAAAGTCCCTAGTGAGATTTCCTGTAAAATGTACGGAGGCATAAGGTGTCTTAACCATAATCACAGATTGTTGATTCATTGTTTGACCACTCGAGGTAATGGGGATTGTAATGAAGGCCAATGCGATCAACACAACTAGAAATTTAATTGATATCTTTTTACTACCCATATTAGTATAATTTAAACCGTACTATATTAATTTTTCATTCATATCTTACTTCACAGATAAAAAATCAAATTTAATCAGATGATTAAAAAATTCTAAATTAATGGGATTAATGGCCACCTTATATCCTGAATTTCCTTTCAAATAATCATATGGTATTCAGGAATTGAGTTTAAAGATAGGATAGGCTAGCTGTAAATCTGAAGAAAAAATAGAACATAAGTTACTGATAATATAATTGTTGCTAGATGTAAAACAATGGCCTTTAATGGATTATACCTCCTATTTATCTGGGTTGCAGACAGCCCTAGAGCTAAAAAGATAGATGCTACAGGGAGAAACTCTATTATCCTGTGACTCAACAATCCTAAAATTATCGTCACGCTGGATCCTATTGCAGAGAGAATTGTTAAAAGAATAGTATGAATATAGTACTTTTTCAAGGGATGATAAATTATTGCTAATATTCCCTCCATTCCCACATAAGTATAAAAAAACGAACCTATAGTCAAAATGATTGATTCCAAGAGTAAAGGTACCCTCATATAAACTAAATTTTGGCCGTAGAATAAGAAGAATAAATCAGTGGGGATTATTATCAGGAATGTAGTGGGTGTTATAATATATGAGATATCGAAATATAAGGTTCTCTTGACATTATACCCTTGTAAATATCTCTTCACCACTATTGAAACTATAAAATAAATAACTACCCCTATGGCGAGAAATCTAGCCCATTGGATCAACCTTTCAATGCTTATTTCTATCATTATTAAGTGTCATATTATACAACCCGATTATTAATAGCTAACGAGAAATTGATATCATTTAAATAAATAATCGAGGTTTGCTTTCAGAAATCTAATAGAACCCATATGGATAATCGTTACAATATGCTATTTTTAAGATCCTAAGATCCTAAGATTTAAATATAAGTCAAAAATACTCGTTCACATGAACAATGGATTGAAAAAAATTTCTAAAATTAAACGCCTTACGGCTTTGTCTATATTAATAGCTATCTTGGCTCCAACGCTGGTCACCGCAACAGTTATCCTAACTTATCAGTATAATGTAAGTTCTACATATTCCGTCCCTTATCTATACGTATCTACAGGCGATAATTATAATACCGCAAACAGTCTTGGTTTAATTTATGCAAAAACTGCAACTTTATCTCCCAGTAGCGGCAGTACAATAACCTATATCCCATCAGGCACAGTGGATTTAAATGTAAGCTCCGGTGTAATTAATGAATACCTATTGAATGTTTTGACCGTATACAATGCGTCTACAGGTATTAAAGGGCCGGTATACGCATATATTAACTTCTCATCCATTCCTACTGGCGTCACAGTGTTTATAGCCACTGCGCCGTTAATCTACACGGGATCAACCGGACAGGTTAGCTCAACAGGGACTCTTTACACATTATCGTCTAGTTCGTCTAGTTCAAGTGCAATCAGCCAAAAAATTCAAATAACATCTTCGTCACCCAGCTCACCAGCTCTTTACATCGGATTTGAATATGCACCCAACACTGGTCAAACGTTATCATCATTTACCTTGACCGTTCAATTCTCAGTACAATAATTGTATTAATAATGCGCTCTATAAGACTGATTTTTTTATTATTTTTAATTATTTTCATCATAGGCAGCTCATTTTCAACAGTGATCTTTAATGATGAATACAATTTATCTTTGGGTACAACAGTTCCAAAAATTACTTTCAATAATACTACCCAATTTTTAACTATCTATCTATACAATCCAACGCCTATTCCTACGCAAAGGGGACTACAGGTACCGATAAATGTTGACTGGAAAAATTATGCTCCCCTATTGAATGGAAATGTATCAAATGTGCGCATTTACAACATCACCTCTGCAATTGGTAAAACCAGTGGTTACGGACTATTACCTTCATGGATTGAATTTAATAATTCATCAAATTCTAATAATTCAACAATATGGGTCAATCTCGAAAATACAATAATTCCACCACATGGTGAAATTAAAATATATATGGGATTCCTGAATAAAACTGTATCATGGAATAGATACTGGGGAATTAATTCCTATCTTGACGGGCCAATCAAATTTGGAATTGGAGACAACGGTAAATTCGTGTTTGATTTCTATGATCCTGGAAATTATTTGATGCCGTTGAAATATACTGGAATCAACGGGAATGGACCTTCGGTTACGTCAAGTGCTCCATCACCTTATTATGACTCCATAACTGGGAGTGTCAATGGAGGCTCTGCTGACGCAACAACATGGACCACCAATGGTATTACAAATAAAAGCTTTCCAGAACTAAATTTATCAAATCAATACATTGTACAAGTTAAAGTTTACATCACGGGATCTGATCCCCTGATAGATGTGTTGACAAACGTAAATAGCTCAATAACCACCGGCCCATTTTATGTATTCAGGTTTGACGCAAGGAATTTTGTTAATTCAAATTACCAAATTCAGGGATATACCGATTTGATTGGATATTATCCCAAGGGTGCTTCCAGTACTATTAATTTAAGCAACGGAAACTATAACATTACCAGTACAAATGTGTGGTATCAATTAACTGCCATAAGGAATGGTTCTTCCTTGGAGTTATTCAAAAATAATTCAGGAATTCTAGAATTATCAAATCTTGGTTATGAAGAAGTTGATGCTTCGATTACCCAATCCGAAAATATAACAGGAGGAGGAATTGCAATAACAACAGATGGAGCATCATCCACCGATTATTGGAGCTTACTAATAGTTAGAAACTACCCACCTGATGGGATAATGCCACTTTATAATTTTGGACCTCTGAATTCTTGGGGAGAATTCAAGAATAAAATAAATAATTATGAAGACAATATTACCACCACTATCTATTCTCAGAAACTAGTTGCTTCGTATATAGACCAGAACGGCGTTGTCTATTGGGTAGATTCATACGGAGATGTCTTCGTTAATTATTCAAATAATGGCGCCGGAAATAATTTTAATGGATTATTTGAATTGAGCTCTTTGAGATCTGCTTTTTCCAACGCACCTTTCATAGATAGTATTGCTGTTGTTAATCTTACAATGTTCACAGGCTATAATCCTGATTTTGTTATTTTATTAAGCAAATTGGGCTATGTTTATGCATACAATATAACTAATTCAAGCTGGATTAACGCCACTAAAACTTGGAATCTTAATTTGAATAAAATATCAAACGATTGGGTATCTGTAAGTTTTACAAGCAGTATTCCTTATACAAAAAAGATATCACGGGGATATTATTCTTCAAATGTTCCACCTCTTTATTTGTATTTTGCTGATTCCTCAGGGGCTATATATACATTTCAGATTTTTCCAACGATCGGATCAGCATTAATTCCATTATATGTAGAAAATACTGTAAAAATAAACTCAATTGTAACATATTCAAATGTATCTACCAAGGGGTCTTTCTACAATATTACTTTCGGCTTAAATGCAAATTCAGTTTTTATTTTAATACATCCGCAGGGATCAGAGTATTTAAGATGGGTCACTATTAATAATTCAATATCCGGGCTTTCTTCCTTGACTATTGGCGATGTAAAATATAATAATGGTATGTTTAATAGACTCATACTGCTCACATACAATGGCAACCTATTTTATTCAATTCAGAATGTAACTAACATATATCTGAATTATAATAATTCAGCCAACGGTTCTGAACCCTTGTATTCCCCCTTTATTCTTGTGAAAACCTATAGCTCAAAATCTTCATTTTTCAGTATTTCTTCGCAAGCAGATACTAATTCTTTTTCTTCTAAAGAACCGAATGGAAATTTAGCATTTTCTAAAAACGCTTCCATATTATTTTCATTTACAATGAACTTTTCTTATCTTTATATTATTGAAAAATATAATAAGCAAAAGAATGGTAAATTAGGGCTTGTCCAAGAGATTGGATCTCAATCCGATCAATATTATCCGGTTCAACTGTATCTATTTACTATAAATTCTACCCTAACCTATAACATTAACATCACTTTTCAGTATCTCAATTCTTCCAATTTATCATCATTGACATATATCAATCTATCCTATTCAAATCTCATTTCAATGGCCTATTTCATAAATTATTCATTTAATTATGGATTATCGATACGATCCGGTAATGTCAGTATCAATAGGTGGAATAATGCGTCTTTCTTTGCTACATTACTTCCAATGCTACCTTATAATGCGTATATACGCTTAATGCTTTTAATAAATATTCGAGGTAATATAATCCTACTTTATAACGTAGGAATTAAAATCATTAATTATTATTAAATTTGGATTTAAAGTAATGCGTAGATAAGTGGATAAATTTAAACTAGAATTTGATAATAGCTTCATCATGGTATATATTGGAAAAAATCTCATAGGTAAGGATTGGGTTACCAATCCTGATAGGAAACTTAAGAAATTCTCTCCGGTCGATGGAAAATTAATTGCTGAATTCCCCGCAGCTACAATTTCAGATGTAGATGCCGCAATAGAAATCGCTGAGGAATCTTTTGAAAAATGGTGGAGAATTGGAAGTGTTGAAAGGTCTAAAATTCTCTATAGAGCTAAGGAATTGATAGAAAAAAATAGGGCAGAATTGGAGAATCTCCTGATGATGGAAAATGGCAAAATAAAGCCACAGGCTGTCGAAGAGGTTGACGGAGTTCTTGATCAGATTCAATATTATGCAGAATTTGCCAGGAAAATAAATGGAGATGTTGTAGAAGGCACCGAATTCTACAGGAAGATATTCCAATACAAGGTTCCATATGGTATTGTTGTTGCCATAACGCCATGGAATTTTCCTGCCGGAATGGTGGCGAGAAAATTGGCCCCGGCTTTATTAACCGGTAACGTGGTTATCCTCAAACCTTCCACTGATACACCGATGACAGCAGAATGGATAGTTAGAAAATTTGTTGAGGCGGGAATTCCCCCTGGAGTGTTGCAATTTATAACGGGAAAGGGGAGCGAGATAGGAGACTACATTGTAAGTCATAGAAAGGTTTCTCTCGTAACAATGACAGGCTCAACATCCACTGGCCAAAGGATCAGAGAAAAAACTTCCAGCAATATGGCCAAGCTGATACTGGAATTGGGAGGCAAGGCTCCATTCATAGTATGGAAAGATGCTGATTTAATGAATGCCGCTAAAGCACTCATATGGGCAAAATTCTGGAACGCTGGACAATCCTGCATTGCTGCTGAAAGACTGTTCGTACATGAGGATGTTTATGATAAATTCATGAATATTTTTGTTAACATGACAAAGAAACTTCGTATAGGAAGTCCAGAATCAGCTGATGTTGGTCCACTCATTAATCAGCAGGCACTTGAGACTACTGAAAAGTTTGTTTCAATTGCAAAAGAGGATGGTTTCAAGATCATTACAGGGGGGAAGAAACCGGATCTAAAAGGTGATCTGCAGAATGGATATTTCTATGAACCTACCATATTGGAAGGAAATAAGGATAGCTCTCCCATATTCCAGGAAGAGATCTTTGGTCCCGTAATAGCAGCTAGAAAGGTTTCCCAGCTAGAAGAGACCATCAGACTTGCGAATGATTCTAAATACGGATTAGCTTCATATCTATTTACAAAGAATCCAGAAGTTATATTCCAGAGTGCTGACCAAATAATGTTTGGCGAATTATACATTAATATGCCCGGCCCTGAGGCAAGCCAGGGCTATCATACAGGATTTAGGCTTACGGGTCAGGCCGGTGAAGGAAGCAAGTACGGAATCGAGGAATACGTCAAGCTGAAAAACATATACGTGGACTATTCAGGCAAAGAATTAAAAATCCCATCTATGAATTTATGAACAGGGTGAGTGACTCATACTGCATAAAAATTAACCTATCAATCCATTAGGGTGTCTGAACAAAAACTCTATTAATGTTTATTAATGTCTAATTTATATATTTCATTAAATTAGTTTGAGACGTTGACATTATCAAGTTTTTTAGGATCAATGTGATCTTATAGATAAGTGTATAAAATAGTTCTTAATTCATCTATCGTGCTCATAACGCCAATATATATCACCTTACTGATGCTCTTAATCGTAGGTCTAATCTTCATGATTTATCAATTCGTGATTTTTATATTCGGGGTTGTGAGCTATCTAGGAGAAAATTCAGAAATTCAGGATCCTGAATTTGATGATCTGATATCCATAATTGTTCCGGTTAAGAATGAAGAAAGAACAATTGGTAAGTGCCTTGAATCTATAATAAATCAATCCTATAAGAAAATTGAAGTGATAGTTGTGGAAGATGGGTCTAATGATAAAAGTTACGATATTTGCAAAAAATACGAATCCATAGATGAGAGGATAAAGTGTTATCACCGCGATTTAAGTAACGGAAAACCCTCAGCCCTTAACTTCGGACTTGAAAGAGCTCATGGCTCAATAATAGCTGTGTTTGATGCTGATTCGGTTCTTGATAAGGACAATGTTTTAAATGCATTGACTATAATAAAAACTGAAAATCTGGATGCCCTCCAAGGAGAAAATATAGTCATAGACAAAAAGGGTTTCATACCTAAATCATCAAAAATAGATCAGATTATGATGAGTTTTTCTCTGGAAGGACGCGAAAAATTGGGTCTGTTCAAGCCTTTAAATGGCTCAAACCAGTATATAAGGAGAGATCTTTTGAAAGAATTAGGCCCATGGAGCGAAATTCATTTAACTGAAGACCTGGAATTCGCTATGAGGGCTAATTTTAATGACAAAAAGGTCGCATATTCAAAATTAGTTAGGTGTGAACAGCATCCTCCATCAACGGTAAGGGCATTCATCAAGCAAAGGAAGAGATGGTTCCGCGGTTATTATCAAATCCTATTTGGTAAGAAAAACTTCAAATATAATTCAAAAGGATTGGATGCCGGTTTTATACTTCTTTCCCCCCTGGTTTTTGCCTTGATGTTTTACTCTGGAATTGCCCTTATATTTCTAGCACTTTTTTATGGGAACAGCCTGCCATTACATTCAGATTTATTCATCATAGGATTGGGACTCCTGCTATTAAATATAGCTGGTTTCACCATAATATCATTGAGGAATATTAAATATCTCATATATATGCCCATTTTCTACGTATATTGGGCCATAACTTCAGCCATTTCAATTTATTCTCTAGCACTGGAATTGTTCAAGGCAAAGAGGGTATGGGAGAAAACAGACAAAGCATGAAATGAATTTATTATTTATGATTTTATCACCTTCGGAAATAATCCACTCAAGAAGATGGATAAAATGAAAAAACAGCTGCTATATGTGCTTCCGTTCATTATAGGTTTCACGTTCAGATTTATATTGGAAATGCTATATCCCTACAGCCCTATTGGATTTGATCCTATGGGTTATTACGTTGAATACCTTTATCAGAGAATTAACCCAGCCACCTTCTATTATGCGGGCTTTTTGTATTATTATTTTAGTTACTATCTTAATTCTGTTATCAACAACCCTATTTTTACCATCAAATTATTGGATTCAATAAATTCTGGATTTAACCTTCTTGCCCTTACTGCATTCATAAATTCCTTCTTTTGGAAGAATAAGTATAAACAGAATTACATTAATACCTTTTCCAAATCTCTCCTCTATTCATCCTTTGCCTTCTTTACTTTTCCGGGCCTATACCTTTCATGGGGTTTGCAGAGAAATTTGCTCGCATTCTCGTTTTTCCTGTTATTTCTCGTAGTTAATAATGAACAAATCAGATATAAACCGTTCTTACAGATGTTATTGATCGTGTTATCAGGAATGTCGGATCCTGCTATTTTGCCTCTAGAATTCTTTGTAATAATGTTAAAAATACCTCCCAAATGGCGGGTTACATATGCTGCCAGCATCATTGTGTTAACAATTTCTATGATTCTGGACCTATACATATTCTATGAAAGAAATCAGTCTCCTTTAATGATATTCTTAGGATTCTTTATCTCTACACCACTTAAGGGATTTTATATTAATGTAATCTCAAGTCTCGTATCGATTATAATCATGATAATTCCTTATATCCCTTTCTTGATTTATGCATCCCTCAAGAGGACTTATAAAAATTTCGATATGAAAATGTTCATATCATTTTTAATCTCGATTTTTGCCTTTCTCAACAGCTTTGCAAACAGATACGCAGCAGAAGGCATAGCTATGTTGAATAGAAGAACTGTTGATAACGGATATAAATATGTCTCAATAATTACCGTAATTTTAATCATAATTGTAAGCTTCAATTTTCTATTTTATACCAACACTAATCCCAGTCCCTATTTTTACAATGAATTAACCATCAAAACCGGTGAAATTAATATTATTCCGGTAACATTCATGCAGAGCACTGTACCTCTTGGTGAATCTAAAATATTTTATGAACTCTTTAAAAAAATTAATGATACGAAATATTACGTGGTTGCACTATTATATGATGTAGGATTTGCCTATGAAGCCGGATTAAATCCATCAAGGATTTTCGATGCTGGAGAAAACATAAGTTTGCTTTACTCCGAAAGCAATATTCTTACGAAAGAGGGTTATCATGTTTATACGGTTTGGTGGGATAATGGGAATTGGTACGGTCTGAATGCCCCACTTGCGAACTTCCAACCCGTAGTTACAATGGAAAATATCTCGCTTCTAAATTATTATTCAGTCACTCAATAGAACTTTTCTTGTTAACGGTTCTATTCTTTGCATGAACGCGGGAAGAATCGAGAAAAGGAAGTCAATGTCATCCTTTTTAAATGCCTTTAAAATTCTTAGTAACAGCAAATAAACAATGAAACCCGTAAATATCAACATAAACAAGTGGAAAACAGAATAATGAACTATTCTTATAATAAAGTACAGAAATAGGAAGGTGGAGAATCCTGAGAAATAGATTTTGGTTATTTTCTTCACATCTATCATCAAAATGTTATACCTCTTAGAAAAATAATATAAAAGCATGAAGGAAACTACTGAAATTGAAGAGAAGCCGATTGATGCCCCTATAATTTGGAATCTTGGTATCAGTATAAATGAAAGTATTGCGTTAGACAACAATGCAGAGGTGGATGTATATAAGAAAATTTTAGTTTTCTTTATGGCTTGGAGTCCTATGGATAATATATTTCCTGAGACAAATATAGAAGAGATTGTCAAGATGATTTCAATTGGCAAAGCACCTCCTATATAGCTCTTATTAGCTAAGAATAATAGGATGTATGAGGAAAGTGCCGCTGTTATCAGGGCCAAGGGTAAATATATGGCCACCAATATTTCTATACCCTTTGCAATTGTGAATTTTATTCTATCAAATTCATTCTCCCCGTACATATAGGATATTTTTGGTAGCAATATTGCATTTATTGGACCTATTAAAAATGATATGGCGGATATCATGAGTAATGAAAAATTATAAATTCCAAGTTCAGACAGATTAAGCAAATATGAAACAATGAACCTGTCTATATAGGTTGCTCCGTAACCTATTAGAGAGGATATAAACACGGGAAGGGAGTATATGAAGAGCAAACTTAAATCAAATGATTTCTCATCTAAAGTATTAATATTTTTCTTAATTTTTTGTAAATTTATAAAGAAACCCATAGAGGATATAGCATAACCTATAGACCAACCTATGACTATCCAATATAGACTATGAAAGCTAATTAAAAAAACAATAGGTGTGGAATAAGCTAATAATAAACCCACTATATTCCAGATTGCTTGCGTTTTGAACCTCTGCAGCCCTATTAAAATAGATCCTAATATCCCGGTTAGCATTATAAAGAAAAAATCTATCCCGCTTAACTTGATCAGAAGAATGTATTTATAGGTATGAAAGAACAAATTCGCCAGCGAATAACTAGCCATATATATGAAGATAGCTCCAGCAAACCCGAGAATTATTCCCAACAGTTCAAATCTCTTGATCATGTTCTTTATTAGATCACTTTCACCTCTACCCATGTGATATGAAATGAAATGTTGCATTCCAGTTCCTATCCCCAGACTGAAAATTATATTCAGTAATGAAACTAATGCTAATAGAAGAGAAACGGTACCCAGTAATTCCGAATTGTAGAAATGTATGATGTAAATATAAAAAACGAATCCCGAAAGCACTGTAACGATAGAATTCATGTATTGGAAAATTATTCCAGTGCCTAATTCAGTCTGGGTATTGAGGAACTCCATTCATTACGTAAATATCTTCTTAAATATAATTAATTCCAATCTAGAAAAATTTTTAAGTAT
>ERZ1669250.28-NODE-28-length-90215-cov-7.324479_pt1 | contig 90215 bp, 90 predicted proteins | sample MGYA00579295_ERZ1669250 | MGnify/ENA primary metagenome ERZ1669250 (study PRJEB41166, sample SAMN08046056) | hot springs metagenome | biome: hot spring; feature: acid hot spring; material: thermophilic sediment; isolation source: thermophilic sediment from acid hot...
AAATGGGGGGTGCACTACCCACCCCGACCACCCACCCAATGACCAATGACAACACGACCGAGCGGGGGAACCAATGAACCACCCTAGAGGCCTAACCCTTCAGGACGGGGAGGAGGTCAGAATGTGGGAATCTTTTTAACATAATGATACGCTTAAGGAATTTAATGGGAATTAAGGTAACCATAGTAGTAACATGTTATAGAAGATGGACTTACTTACCCCTGGCTATTAAGTCCATTAGGGTTCAGAGTAAGCCACCTGATGAGATTATTATTGTTAAGAGCCCGGAAATAAGGTTACTTGAAGGTTCATTGAAGGTAATTGATGATGATTCGCCTCATGTAGGTAAGAAGATAATCGAGGCTGCTGAGGAGGCTATGGGTGATATCATAATGTTCCTTGATGACGATGATGAATTCACCAACAGTAAGGTAGCCATGGTGAGTGAGTTCTTTGAGAATATTAGTGAATTAACTTACGTTCATAATTCAATCTCATGCATTACCAGTAGTGGCGTAGAGGTGCATAAAGTTAAGAATTACTTCAAAGTACCACCCTATGTTAAACCCTGTGCTAAGGTTAACCGAAGGGTAATGTTTAATCTAAGTAATGAAAAAGCCTTCAGTAGGTGGCTTTGGGCTGGTGCAGCATTTAACGCCAGTTCAATATCTATTAGAAGGGAAGCATTAATGAAGGTTAAGCATTATGTTAAGCAAGTTAGTGTAGTCTCGGATTCAATACTTTACTATAGTGCTGCACTTTATGGCGGTTCGGCATTACTAATACCTGAGAGATTAACTAAGTATAGGATACATGGAGGTAACATTAGTAGGGGTCAATCTACCTCATTTAGTGATTACATTGAATCAATGAGAACATTACTAAGTAGGGTCATTCATGATTATAATATAATATGTGAAATGACTAAGGGAAGCAATTTTGAGAAGCATGCGTGTACGGAGAGGAGTATGTACACTGCTGTTGCTCGGGTCTTTAATGAACATGAGTTAAGTTTAGGGTACTTAAATATGCATACACTGCAATACTACCTAATGGCCCTACTTCCCAAGCGGTTTAAAAACGTGATAGCGAGGAGATGGTATGAGGCAACCTTAAATCCATTTATTTAAGGATTTCTGCTAGGCTCCCTAATGCTTAATAATGCTACGCCTATTATTATCCAGGCTACTAAAATTATGAAAACACCTATTACTATGAATGTTAAAATCGCCCCTATTAAGTATATTAAGCCCCCTGTCTCAAATAATCCTTCACCGGTACGTGAACTCATGTTACTCATTGCCCTACGCAGGTAAACCGCGGATAGTAGGAAGAACACTGCAGTCACTATAATCACTACTACTATTATCAGTAAACTAGCTAACAGTGGGTGGTAAGGATGATAAGGTATCATTGGGTAGTTCATGTGTAACCAACTGAATGACATTGTGAACGGTATTAATGCTAGAAAAACACCAACAGTTAACACTATTAATGCTATTAACCCAAATATGAACCACCCAGTTATATCAGATTTAAGCTTACTATCATTGAAGTAATCCGCCAACTCCACCATACCAACTAGGAACAGTATCAAACCAACTATTGATGGTATAACATAACCAAGTATACCAACCCCAGCAAGTATGGCACCTATACCAGCTAATGTCTTGGCTGAATCAAAGCTCATTGATTAAAAATAGTTCACGAGTTTTTAAACATTCTGACGTAGTCTCTTTACTCCCCTGAGGGGTAAATCATTAAGTACCTAGAGCCTCTTTACTAAGTTTCCTAAGCTCATCCTCTATAATACCCATTACCTCACGCCTAAGGGCATTGAACTTATCACTACTTGATGCTTCAATTACTACTCTAAGTAGATTCTCAGTGCCACTTGGTCTCACTAGGAACCAGGAGTCAATGTAATTAACCCTGAGTCCATCTATTGCTATAACTTCACCACCCCAGTCCCTGCCCTTAAGCTTCTCAACGATCCTTACTGCAAGTTCCCTATTCATTTCTATTCTCTCCCTTGCCGTCAGCATTCTCGGCATCTTTGCATTAAGCTCAGATAACTTAGCCTTCTCCTCGGATAGGACCTTCATCATTAGTAGCGTTGTTGATACACCATCCCGAACTGGATGATGCTTAGGCCATATGAATCCGCCATTATCCTCGAAGCCACATAATGCTCCCTCTTCAATAACCTTATGGCTCACATCAACTGAGCCAACCCTAGTCCAAACAACCTTACCACCAGCGCCCTCTACAGTCCACTTGACCACCACACTTGATGATACTGGGGTGACAACCTTATCACCCTTCTTAATCATGGATAAGGCAAGTATTGTACCTGTCCTATCACCCCATAATACGTTACCCCCCTCATCAATGAAGAGTGACCTATCTCCATCCCCATCGTAAGCAACCCCAAAGTCAGCACCAGCTTCAACAATAGCCCTTGATGCTATGTTAAGGTTCTCAGGCCTTGGTTCAGGATTCCTACCTGGGAATTCACCATCGAGGTGACCATTAATTGAGTAAACCTTAACGTTAAGCCCTCTTAAAACATATGAAAGTGCTATTGAATTAACGCTATTTGCGAAATCACCCACTATCCTAAACCCCCTACGTCTAATCGGCTCATCATTAATTACACTCAGTAAATGATCCCTATAATCCCTTAACCCCTCCTCAACATTAATGAACCTGACCGACCCAATATCCCTATAATCCACGGTCTCCTTATACTTCCCACTGAAGAATATTGATTCCACATCCTCCTCAGCTTTTCTACTGATCTCAACACCATTACTATCCATCAGCTTAATACCGTTGTAGTGTGGTGGATTATGACTGGCAGTTACCATTATTCCAGCCCTATAACCCCAAGCCTTAGTTAAGTATTGGTGTATTGGAGTTGGCAATGGTCCTATCACGTCAACTCCAATACCATGCATTGACAATGCTCCATAAAGCACACCCACTATGGGTAGGCTTGTTACCCTAACGTCAAAGCCTATCAAAACATCGCCAGTATTAATGTATGTTGCTATGGCTTCAGCTAACCTTACTAAGAAACTTGGGTCGTAACTACCCTTAGTGAACTCTAGCCTAACCCCATTAGTACCAAATAGTTTACCCACATTAGCCACTGCATAGTTCTAGTTTAAACGCATAACCGCACTTACTAGGTACTTAAAGTCTTGTTTTTGGGTTTTTATTGGGGATTAGGGTATTATTACTGCTTTTAACCCATCCAAGTAAGGGCGCTACCCACCCATGGCCAATAATACCACAGGCAAAGGAAACCACCCAAATAAAGGGAAGGAGTCAGTCCAACTGGAGTTGCGGATTTACTGTATTCTAATGTAGCGGGCGCCAAGTATGTTTGATACTTCTTCAGCCTCTCTACTGTTCTCACTACCTAAGAGTACATTGCCATTATCAGTCACTGTGGCGTATTTACCGTGAGTATGAACCAGTAGGTATGATTCCTTAACCTTAAGGTGAAGTACATCACCCAACTCAACCCTCCTCTCCATAATCCTCTGTTCAGGATCCTTAACACTTAGACTCCAGCCTTCTACTATTTCATCCCCAAATAATTCAACAAGTAGTTGAGCCTTCTCAGCGCTAACATCAATAGTGCCTCTCTCATACTCATACACTGCCTTCCTGCTAACAGAGAGCAACTCAGCTAGGTCACCGAGGCTTAAACCATACCTCATTCTAAGTTCCCTCAGTAACCAACCCTTTATCCTAACCTTAACTACACCACCCTCATTCTTAAAGAGTAGTGGCTTACCCTTAAGTAAATCCCTGAATGTGTTCGGATTCAATTGAGGTATGCCTGAGTGTTCATAAAGAACACCATCCTGGAGTTCCTCATTTCTCCTACTCTCATCAACCAGTATTGGCTTGGCATTAAAGACCTTATGCATTATCAGTAAATCAACTATGTGACTCCTTGGTATTGTGGATGAATCTGAACTTATCTTAAGGACCATTTTACCTAAATTACCCTTATCCACGTTGGCTACAATAGTGTATGAGTAATCATCCTTATCAATAACTACAGACTTAGCTCCAGCCTTCTCTAATTCCTCCGTTACATCATCCATTAAGCGTTCATCGCTTTTCCTGGACATTCCGCTTATATATTGTATCTGTGGCTCAGATTAATATCCCTTACGGTTCATTAAAATACGATAATTCTTAGGTTCAATAGATAGAGTACGTGAATAATTAGATCCATCTAATTGGATATAAATTAGAATAAAAATGGAATATTAAAAATCTATTAGTAAATTTTCCTATAGCATAGTCTTTTTATATTCATATATAAATATATTAAATTATAGTAAAGCTTATAAATAATGAAGGTTATTACATAAATTCAGGTACCTATGGGTTACAGTCCCTTATTACCAATCACTTGGAATGTGATTTTAGATGAAGCTAGGTGGTTAAGTGCAATTGGTATACTGGCCCATTTAAGCTTAGCATCCTCATTTCTTGGGACAATACTAATAGCTGTGGTGGCAGAATTCCTGTACTTAACTAGGCATGATAAGGATTGGTACGATAAGGCTAGGATGTTTTCAGTAGTATCAACTATATTCTTTGGAGTTGGTGCAGCGTTCGGTACATTGGTTGAGTTTGGTTTAGTGACTATATGGAGCAACTTCATTACAATAATAGGCTCAGCCATAGTTTTACCATTTTACCTAGAATTATTCGCCTTCTTAACAGAAGTGATACTTCTACCACTCTACGTATTCACGTGGGGTAAGGTAAGAAATGGGTGGGTACATTGGGTAATCGGCTTAGCTGCAGCGTTCGGAGGATACTGGAGTGCCTACAATATACTAGCGGTCATGGCTTCATTAAGCATGAGGCCCCCTGGCATGATTGTGCAAAATTTGGCCGCATCCAATCAAACGATAGCTGGCTTAACAAGTTACCTAGTCACTTGGGCTAAGCCTACGGATGCATGGAACATGTTCTGGTGGGGTGCCAACGTATTCATATTCCACGGCATACTGGCTGCGGCAATATTAACATGGTCCGTGGTGAGTGCAATATACCTGTATGGTTACATGCATGAACATAGGCCTGACCAGGCTAAGGTGCTTAAGGTTCTTATACCTGGTGTAGCCATTATGACTGCTATTGAGGGTTTTGTACTTGGGCATGATCAAGGTGAGCTAGTTCTTCAATTTGATCCATTAAAGTTAGCTGCAATTGAGGGCATGTTTTGGAAAGGCCTTAAGGTTGATCCACTACTAAGCTTCCTCGCATATGGTACTTTTAACCACACCTTCTGGGGTTATTACTCATGGCCTGCTAATGTAAGGCCACCCCTAGCTCCCTTCGACTTCCTACCGATATTTTACCTAGGCTTCATGGTTACATTAGGTGTATTACTTGGTGTATGGAGTGGTGGGTTGTCCCTCTGGTACCTATTTAATGGCTTCTTCAGTAGATTCCATTGGGCTAAGGTAATAGCATCATTCCTAGAGAGGACTGGCCCATACACCATGCCCCTCTTCGCTGCCCTAGCCTCAATAGGTGGTGCGGTAACATCAGAGAGCGGTAGGGTTCCCTTTATCCTAGTTGAGTCGTCACCCAGCTTAAATGGTGGTCCACCTATGGTAACCGGGGTGCCTATATATGAGGGCGGGTTAATTAATCCTAACTTAAGCTTACCAGGCTGGTTGATTGCACTTATCATAGTAGTTGAGGTAGCTATGCCGGCCCTAGCAGTCTACATGGTTTACCTATACACTAGGCCTAGGAGAGAGAAGCCAACTCAGGTGGTTGAGTACTAGGGTGAGATCATGGTCTCCCCAGTTGTGGTAACGGTGGCCTTAATTGCATGGGCCTTCTCAGTGCACTTGCCCCTAGTGTACACTGTGCTTGGTTTAGGTTGGTTACTGCCTACGCTTGAGCTATTGGGGTATAGGAGTGGTAGGAGGACTTACATTGACATTGCCCATGGCTTATCAAACTACTTAATAGCAGTGTACGCCATAGGTGGGGTCTTTGGAACAATAGTGACGGTGTTCTTAGCAGGTCTACTGCCGGTCTTCACTAACATAGCTGGTGTACTGCTTTGGCCAATTTGGGGTATTGCAATAGTGTTTGGTGTAGCCATAGCTCTACCCCTCATAGGCTTATACTACAGGTCATTCAATAGGCTTAGCCCAATTAAGCATATTACAGTGGGTTACGCCATGGCTATTACTTTAACTGTAATCCCAGCAATGTTTAGACTAGTGTTCGCGTTCATAAACTACCCTGCAGGTGTTTTAATAACCCCAAGCAGTGCATCAAACACAGGCTTTACGCTATCTGTTAATTTAACCGAGACTTTAAGTAACCCAACCTATCCACCACTACTCCTGGCCACCTTATTCGGGGCAATAGCCATGACGGGCATCTTACTGTCATCAATACATGGCTGGAGGTATGCATCAAGTAGGGATGAGTACCATGAGCTGGGACATAGGGTCGGTAATATAGTGGGCTTAACCTTCGGCATCCTATACTCAATCTTCGTCATCTGGTACCTCTACACTGTTTACCAGTATTCACCGACTGTCGCATGGTCTATACTTGGGCATCCACCCTCATACTTACCGTCAACATTCTATGATCTATATAAACCCACCTTTAACCTTAGCTGGATGTTTTACATGAATATTGTCCTTGGAGCCATAATATTAGCCCTACTAGTGGTTTCAATTAAAGTAACCAGTAAACCCATTGAGGCGCTTAAACTCATATTAACACCAATGCTGATGGATTCAGCTGAGGTAATGAATGGGTTAGCTCACGTACCTTACGCCATTGTTCCACCGGTTACCGCAGCTGAGGCGCTGATTAAGGCATACGGCCTAAGCTTCGCCCTTAATGTGGCTAAGTGGTTAACGATTAGTCAACTCTTAACTCCACAAATCAATGCATTACTAAGCCTTGTTTCGGTTCAACCAGGCCTATTATTAGGGAGCCTAGTCTTCTTCGCATTCTTTAATGCACTATTGCTTTACGTAATATACGCTGTATTATCTTGGAGGAGGAGTTCAGCCTAAGTGTGGAATTAAGTTTAAACACTAATCTTAATCATTATTCTTCCATTCCTCTGGGGTGAAAATAACCTGGTAAGCGCCTCCCTGGCTTCACTTAATTCATAATACTTATCAACCTTAACCTTAAGCTTACCCATAATGTTAACTAACTCAAGTAACTCCCTCCTGGTCCCACCAGTTGAACCAATTAACTTAAATTGATTAGAGTACAGTAACGATAATTGAATCTTAACCTCCCCACCAGTCAATTGACCAAAGGTAACCCACCTACCACCCCTCCCAAGCAGTGATACGCTTACACTCCATGTTCTCTCCCCAAGTGGATCAATAACCACGTCAGCCATTCTACCATCAGTAGCCTTCTCAACCATATCCTTAACATTATTAATTGAAGCAACGTAATCTGCACCTAATTCACTAACCCAACTCTTACCGCTTACCGCAATTACCTTAGCCCCCATTAGCTTACCTAATTGAACAGCAAATTGACCAGTGTTACCGGATGCACCAAAGACGACTAGTGTTTCTCCAGCCCTTAAATTAGCCTCCCTGAGGGCGTGGTATGATGTTAATGCGGCAACAGGTAGACTTGCCGCCAAGTCCCAATTAACATCACTAGGTAGTTTAATTAAATTCCTATCAGGCACAACAGCGTACTCAGCCCAACCACCATTAGTTACTATGCCCACTATGCCACCATTCCTGCATAGGTTCTCCATTGAGGCTAAGCATAAGTCACAGGTACCGTCGAAAACCCTACCATAAACCACCACCTTGTCACCAGGCTTAACAGTTGACACATGATCCCCCACCTCCTCAACAATACCAGTGAATTCAGCACCAGGTATATGTGGCATTGGTTTAACCCACCTTGAAGTAACAGTATAGTAATCCACAGGGTTAACACCGGATTCAACAACCCTAATGACTACCTCATGGGGATTAGGCTTAGGCCTACTTAACTCAACCACCCTTAAGTCATTTAAATCACTCTTCTCGAAAACAATCGCCCTCATGAAGACACAGCACTAAGCATATTAAATAAACTTAACACTCACCCTAACCTCTACTGAACAATAAAATAGCTTTAAGCTTATTTAATGAGTAATGTAGTTTCAGGCTTGACCAAATAATTTACCGAGGTATGTTTGCATCCAATGGTCCTTCTGCTCAGTGTACTCACGCTTTGGATCAGGGTCCTTAATAACCTTCGGCGGCTGCTGTGTGTAATCAAACCCAAATTGAAGACTTAAGGTCTCCAACCTACCTTCCACGTTACCTAAGTATGCCCAACCAATGAAGGCATATTGCGTATTAACCCTATCATTAATCCCAAGATCCTCCATTATCTTACTAACCACAAATAGTGCACTTTCAAAAGCTATTTCCTGATTCTTGGGGTACGGCAGCTTTGCGACATCACCAGCAGCTAACACGTCATCATACTTAACATTCCTTAAGTCCACTGGTGACCTAACGTTAAACCATTCATCACCTAAGCCGGATTCCCTAATAAATGATGGGGCTCTATTTGGTTCAAGCATGGCAAGTACATTGAACTTATACCTCTCACCACTCTTGGTGGTAACCTCATGGTCATTTAGCTCCACTATTTCCTGGTTAGTAATTAACTCTATTCCAGCCTTATCATAAATCTCCTTAACCTTATCAGCTATTGCAGGTGGCTGTGTCTTATCATTGGCATCTATGTGAATGACCTGAACCTTATCCCTAACACCCCTATGCTTAAGGATAGTATGAGCCAGTAGGGCGGTTTCAGTGGGTGCTGGGGCACAGCGGTAGGGTGCCTTTGGTGCGTACACCAGTACTGTACCTTGGTTAATTAACCATAATTTATTCTTCAGTTCCATTAACATGCCTGGGTCATAAACATTAGTGTTAATCCACCCCCACTTATCATATCCATTAATCCCACTTCCATCAAACACTACCCCAGGCGCGATTACTAGGTAATCGTAACTTAATGAACCACCCTTAGCCCCATATGGTGGTGATTCATTATACTTAACAATCCTATTCGCTGGATCAATCCCAGTAACTGTGCCATAGATTATTTTAATTCCCTTCAACCCCACATTGTGGTAACCCCTAATTATCCTCTCAAGCTTCTCCTCATTAGTTAACACTAGTGGTCTAGTTGGTCCACCTACATAGTATGGTTCCTTAGTCAATACGGTAACCTCAGCTTTAGTGCCTATTCTTTGAGTCAACGTGGTTGCTACGGTTAATCCAGCTATCCCACCACCCACTATTAATATCCTGGGCATTGTTATTCCCAGGAGTCAGAGGGTTAATAAATCTTTGCTCAATCAAATTTATATTATTTATAATAACGTTAACTTAGCATCATAAATTTCTTAAATATAATTAGCTAAACCTAAAATTAAACTAAAACCCTTAACCCTATGTAAGCTTAATGAGTAATCCTTAAATATCGAATACCGTTCAGTATTCATGGCTAAAAGCATAGGTATATCCTTTGCTGTGGGTAGGAGGGAGACCGTGCCTAGGACTATGGAGATAATGAGGAAAGCCTCAGAGCTGGGTTTCACTGAGGCATGGTCTGGAGTGGGGCTTGATAACTTGGATTTAGTTAAGGATATTGCCAAGTTGGCTAATGAACTAGGCTACTACTATTTCGTGGACATTAATCCCAAGGTGCTCTCAGACCTAGGCGTATCTCCAAGCGACTTAAGCTTCTTCAGGAAGGTGGGCATTAAGGGGGTTAGGGCTGACTGGGGCTTTAACCTGGAGCAATTAGCAACAATGGCTAATAATGACCTTGGAATTAAGGTCGAATTAAATGCAAGTGTTTTCCCACTTGATGAATTAGATAAGCTGCTTAGATTGGTTAAAAAGCCGGAAAACCTAATGGCCAGTCATGACTGGTATCCATGGGAGTACACTGGATTAAGCCTTGAGGATGCATTAGCTAAGTCAAAGGAGTTCCACACTAGGGGTATACCTGTTGGCATATTCATATCCGTTAAAGATGGGGAAAGAACCACGGTGGAGAGCCTTAGGCACATGGATATTGAGAACTCAGCCTCAATACTCCTCAACTCAAGATACATAGATAGGGTACTCATAGGTGACCCACTGCCATCTGATGAAGACCTAAGGAAGGTGGCTAATGCTAAGCGGAGGACTAGAATAAGGGTCATTGTTTACGACGGCTTAACCGAGGAGGAGGCTAAGGTGTTTAATAGAGAGTTCCATGATGTCAGAATTAAGGAGAAGACAATTGGATTAACTGCAGCCGGTGAGAACAACATTAAACCAAGGAACATTGTTAGGAGGTTTAAGGGCGCGGTTACTGTAGTGAATAATAACCCCCAGTACATCCAGGTCTGGATATTTAAGGATGATGCACCACCAAACCCCAGGTTCAACGTTATAGGTGAAGTATACCCAGAGGACATGGTTATTGTAGAGCATCTTGCTGAGAGGACTAAGAGTATACTATCAGTACCCATTGGTGATGAGCCACCGGTAGTTCTTGAACCATACAAATCCGCTTAACTTATAAACACCAACTCAGTAGTAGGCGAGGGTTCCTTGACTTGGTTAAACAGGGACGTCATATCATCCCTGGACTTCAACAGGGAGGATTTAATGCAACTCTTCAATGAGGCTAAGGAAATGGAGAATTACGCTAAATCCAAGTTAAATATACTTGACGGTAAAATCATGGCTACAGCCTTCTTTGAACCAAGCACAAGAACTAGGTTAAGCTTCGAGGCTGCAATGTTAAGACTTGGTGGAAGAGTGTTAGGCTTTGGCTCAGTGGAGGCATCCTCAGTGGCTAAGGGTGAGAGTCTTGGTGACACTATTAGGATGCTTGACTCCTACTCAGACATAATAGTAATACGCCACAGCCTTGAGGGCGCAGCTAAGTATGCCGCTGACATAGCCACCGTACCAGTGGTGAATGCCGGTGATGGTACTCAGAATCACCCAACCCAAGCAATGCTTGATGCATACACCATTTGGAGGGAGTATGGGCGAATAGATGATTTAACAATAGGCATACTGGGTGACTTAAGGTACGCCAGGGTTGTCACCTCCCTAGTTCAATTACTAAGTAACTTTAAGGTTAAGCTACGCTTAATATCCCCTGAGATACTGAGGCCTAGGAGGGAGCTTGTGGACTTCATGAGGATGAGGGGAATGAGTTATAGCCTGCATTTAAACCTTAATGAGGTTTTAAGCGAACTAGATGTACTCTATGTGGTTAGAATACAGAGGGAAAGGTTCCCTGACCCGGTGGAGTATGAGAGGGTTAAGGGAAGCTTCAAGGTTACTCCAGAATCATTAATTGGCGCTAAGGATACATTAATAGTACTCCACCCACTGCCTAGGGTTGATGAGGTTGATCATAGGTTGGACTCGACAAAGTACGCTAAATACTTTAGGCAATCAGCCCTAGGTGTACCCCTTAGAATGGCTCTCCTTAAACTAGTGCTCAAGGGTGATTAGACACATTGCCTAATACTGGGCTGTATCCTTTTTTCGAGTTAATAAATGTCTTTTTGTTTTCATTGGTGTTTATTTTATTTGTTTATAACCCATTTGGGGAATTCCCATAAGCTTTATAGTCCCTGCCCTGTAAGCCGCGGCCCTGATACGTGAGGGTGGCCGAACCACCGTAGCCCACCCGAGGGAGACCGCAGTGAACCCAAGGGTGGTAAGGCCATCAACAACCACCCTCAGGTGAGCGGTTAAAGTGGCTTAATACTTATAAATCAGGGGCATCCCTTTAAATCTAATTGTGGTTAAGGTTCCGGTTAAGTTAGTTAGTTGGGATGATATAGTAACGTGGGCTTCAACCCTGGCGAATAGGATAATTGAAAGCAAATGGATCCCAGACGTGGTTGTGGCCATAGCTAGGGGCGGTTACGTCCCAGCTAGGTTACTCTGCGATAACTTAGGAATCAATGACTTAGTTAGCCTACAGGTAGTTCACTGGCCTAGTAGTGCTCAAGTTTCCGAGAAAGCATACATCAAGTATCCGGTTGCTCAAATAGACCTAAATGGTAAAAGAGTTCTAGTGGTTGATGACATTGTTGACACCGGTGACAGTGTAATAATTGCTAAGGATCACGTCATCTCAAGGTGGCCTAATGCCGATGTTAAGACAGGTGCCCTACAGTGGATATCAACCGTAGCCAAATTTAAACCAGACTACTACGCCTATGAGGTTAAGGAGTGGGTGTGGTTCATGTATCCCTGGAACCTTGTTGAGGATTTGTCAAACTTCATCAGGAGGATAATGAGCGAGGAGTATAAGGCAAGTAGCAAGGTAAATTGGAGCTTAATGGAACTAACAGATAAACTAAGCGAATGGTATGGGGATGAGATCCTTAAAGTACCATTATCCTACTTAAGTAGAGCTATAGCAAGCCTTGAGAAGGAAGGATTCATATCCAGACTTAGGGGTAATGACTTTGAGATTATCAAACTAGTTAAATATTAATTTTAATATTTATCAAGTTATTAAAAGTTTAAGCTTACAGTAATCCATAAGCCTACTCGGATTTAACTTTCAACCATTTTTAAACCATATGTGTATGACCGATATATTTAAATAATATTAGCGTAATACTTAAAAAAGGGTTGTAAGGTAAACAAGTGTGAGCCAAGCGCAAAGCGGTCCAATACCAGGGATAGTGATTAACATATTGTATTGGGGAGGTATAATCACAGTACTTGCCATTGCCTATACGATAGATTACTTACTAATACACCTGTGGCTGTATGGTAATGCAGAGTTTAATATTGTGCTTGACACGCTCATACTGGCATCGCTCTTGTCCTTTGATGCATTATCACTGGCCTCAACAATATTCTTCATTAGAAATGCAAGAAACAGAACTAGCTCAGGGCTACTTCTACTTTACGTCATTGGCGCCTTCGCGGTTTTAACATACTACACCTACGTTGTTATGGCCAATCACACCGCAATACTTGTTGAGGTTTACGGCCAGGGTGTAATTGGGGACAAGTACATTGGCTCCGGTATAGTCCTCTATAACATGGGTATAGCATTAATGACCTGGCTAATAGTTCAAGGTAGGGGTAATTTAAATAAGCTTACACACGCAATACCACTACCGTCTATATCACAAACCTTAACTAATAATGGAAGTAAAGGTGAAGATGAGGATGATGCCATTATAATATGTTATGGTGATGAATGCAATATGGATTAAAGTGTTTGCGCTTGATTCCACGTGATCACATAAGGTTAATGCTTGAGGATTTAGTTAAATTACACTGAAAACTAACCGAGTAATGCTTAAGATAGTGTTCCTAGGTTCCGGTGGAGCCATACCTAGGCCCTGCAGGGAATTGCCTGGTGTGTTAATTGAGGTTGATAGGTATAGGATACTTATTGACCCAAGTGAGGGTACTGTTAGGAGATTGGAGGGTATTGGGGTTAGTCCACTTAAGTTAACACATATAATGGTTACCCACCTGCATGCTGATCACGTTAACGGTTTACCAGGTCTATTAGCAACAATGCTAATGCTCAATAGGGTTACCCCAGTAACAGTGATAGGTCCAGTGGGGATAAGTGACTTCGCGCCAACTCCAATTAATTCATCCTTCAGAATTAACATTATTGAACTTAAGCCGGCCAGTGAAATTACCTTAATTGAGTCGGTGGATAACCTGGAGTTAAGATACGTGACCACTTATCATACTGTTCAGAATAATTCATACTCAGTAACATTGAGGAGACCAATCGGTACGTTTAATCCAGATAAGGCTAGGGAGCTAGGCATACCAGTAATCTACTGGAGGAGGATTCAAATGGGTGAAACTGTTGCGTTGCCGGATGGCAGGGTTATTGAACCAACTATGGTTATGAGCAATGTGGGTAATAGGTCATTAACAGTGACGTACACTGGTGATACTTCACCGGGCGATGGCGTGGTTAAGCTAGCTAAAGGCTCATCAGTACTTATTCATGATTCAACATACTTACCTAATGATGCTAAGGAAGCTGAGAGTAGGGGGCATTCAACATGCCTAGACGCTGCATTGGATGCTAAGGAGGCTGGCGTTAAGTTACTGGTACTTACTCACATGAGCTTTAGATACGGTTACGAATACTACTGGGATTTCCTTAAATGCGCCAGTGACGTTTTTCCACACACCTTAACCGCTAAAGACAACATGATTATCGAAATCTAACCCACAGCCTCTAATAATATAATATTGATTCTTTTCAGAGTGAACTAAATGAAGCCAATTGAGGTTGAAGCAAGTTATCCTCTTTCTGAATTTTGCACGTTTATGCGTCCGAATTCGTCAATAACATTAGTGAGAATGCTGCTGGCTAACATAATATCATTAATGTTAATATATTCAATTGGTCCATGGCTGAGTGTTGGGTCTCCTGGCCCATAGGCAGCTAGGTTTAATGTTAATTTGGCTAAAATAGCCATGTCACTTGTACCTAATTTCCTCGAGAGGAGTGGCTTAACATTATTCCTTAAGCTTGCCCTCACTAATGACCTAACCACTGGATTATTAACATTGACAGTTATGGGATCGGTACAGTCAATAACCTTAGCGCACTCAATACCCTCAATAATGTTACTAAGTTCCCTACATGATGAATTTAACGGTATCCTAACATTGACAGTCATTATGCATTCAGTTGGTACCTTACTTGGGTGATCACCGCAGTTGATGACTGTGGGTGTTACAGTATATGATTCAGTTGATTGCCCATTACCAAGCTTACCAGCCATGATATTGAAGGTTGAATAGACCTTCAATATTGGGTTATCCTCAACTCCAGGTCCAGCAGTGTGTCCTCCTTGGCCAAGGCACTTAATCTCAACCCTGGCGCTCCCCCTATAGGAGTATGCTATATGCATGTTAGTTGGTTCACCAACAATTATACCATCCGGTTTAGGGACATTACCTCTAATTAGACTTAGTGACCCTAAGCTATCGCTCTCTTCTCTAGTTACTAGAGTCAATACTAGGGTTATCTCGGGTTTAGAATTTAGGAAAGCGGTAATCATTGATGCAAGTGGTCCCTTATCATCAACAGCACCCCTACCATAAACTAAGTCACCCTCTTCCTTAACATCAATGAAGCCTGGCACAGTATCCATATGCGCATGCAGCCATAAAACCCTCCTACCATTACCCCTTACTGCAAGTACATTACCAGCATTATCAATCCAAGCCTCAACGCCACGTTGCCTAAGGAAGCTTGAAATAAAATCAGCAATCCTCCTTTCCTCACCACTTGGACTATATATTCTCAGTAAGTCAATCAACAGTTCCTTAACATCATTCTTACTTAATGTCATTGGTAAGAAGGGGGTTAATTGGGTTTAATTAATTTTAACCCATTACTTAAGGTATTGCGGTGGTACTTGGGTTAAATTCTTCCTAACAGCCTCAATACTCTGCATAAACTTTTGCTTCTGCTCTTGGGTTAGGCTTAATTCAATTATCTTCTCAACACCATTTTTACCCAATACCACAGGTACCTCGGCGAAAACATCCTTCACACCATATTCACCATCAAGGTACACTGAGGCTTCAAAAACCCTCTTCCTATTCTTCTTTATTGAATCAACCATTAAGGCTAAGCCAGCTGCTGGACCCCAGTTGCTACTGAATCCCCTTAAGCTTGTTATATCAGCGCCTGCTTGAATAGTCTTCTTAACAATATCATTATACTGATCCTGAGTTAGGAATTCTGTTAAAGGCTTACCGTATACGAAGGATGCTTCAGGGACAGGGTACATGTTTTCACCATGCTGCCCAAGCACAACCGGGATTATTGACTCTGGCGCTATTCCAATTATCTGGGAAGCGTAGTAAGCCATCCTATTAGAATCGAGGACACCGCTAAAGCCAATAACCCTATTTCTAGGGAACCCAAGTCTCTTATATAGTACATAAACCATTGCATCAAGCGGATTAGTTGTTATAATTACTATTGAATTAGGGGCATACTTCTTTACCTGATCCGCGACTGATGAGACTATTTCAGCGTTCTTGCCGGCTAACTCCTCCCTAGTCATGCCTGGTTTCCTAGCTAGGCCTGCAGTAATTATGACAATATCACTACCCTCCATGTCCTTATAATCGTTACTGCCCTTATATCTGACGGATTTCCCTAATATTGCCGCTGCATGATTAAGATCAAGGGCCTCTCCTTGGGGTAGGCCCTTGATTACATCTATTAGCGTTACTTCATTATCTAGTTCATAGAACATTAGGAATGCCGCCGTTGTTGCACCTACTCTACCTGATCCCACTATTGTTATCATAATTTGCTCTACTTACCCTTATTTTATAAGTTTTTCCGTGGGATTTTCTTGACTTAAGGGTATTTTTCCACATTCTATTAAAGGTATTTCTAATTAAATATAAAGTCGAATTATTGACAAAGTTTAAGCATTTCTAAACAATAGGTCTAGGTAATTAAGTAGGTACTCTAGAGATGTATTGTTAAGTAAATAACTTCTTAAGTCAAGGTACCTACTTATGAATTCCCCACTTAACCCCTTAACAACATCATCGATCTTATCAAACCTATTAGCCATCTTGAAACTAAATGGCACATCTAAACCTAAGGCCTCAAGCGCCCTTAACTTTAAGTCTTGAGGACCATTAATGAGTGTATGCCTTAATTCCTGACTATTAAATGATCTAGAAACATATGTATCATAACCAGATTCTATCAGTATGTAGTCGATTATTCTACTTAAGAGTGCTAAACTACCAACCCTACTGTACTTCCTGTTCGCTAGTTCATCAGTTATAACCCACTTAGTTATTAATACTGGGTCATTATGAGCCTTAGCTACAGCTATTAGCCTTAATATTGAGTATTCATCATCGTTAATGTTTATCTTAATCGATACTAAATCATCAATATCTACTGATGATTGGTCATTAGTGTATGTTATTATTACTTCACCTGGCTTAATCCTATCTAACGCATCATTAATGAATTCCTCACTAATCACCATCTAATTGACTAGCGTCTTCAGGTTAATAAACCGTTCAGTATTTTAATATTGAACCTAGTAGGGTTAGGTTTATAAATTCCGAAATCTATACCGTTATCGGAATCGAGTATGCCTGGAAATTTATTTAAGAACCAGCGGGCTAATGGTAATGAGGTAGTACCAATGAGGAGTAATACTAGGTTATATCTAAAGGTGGCAACATTACTTGTTAGCGCTACATCGATTACCGAATTTTTAACTGGATTAATCATGAGTGTACCAGTGTTTATTGCTGATGGCTTGCACACAATGCTTGATGTTGTAATACTGGGTTCACTTTACATTGGGCTTGGGCCAACCTTAAAACCACCTGACATGGATCACCCATATGGGCACTTTAAGTACAGGTACTTATCGATGTACACTGTTGCATTAATAATAATGGGTGCGTCGCTTTGGTTGATGGTTGAAACCATTATTAACATTACTAAGGGTGTTGTTGAGAAGGTACCTTTAGACTCAATGTATGTGGTAATCGCTGTAGCTGGTTTAGTGCTGAGTAGGTTACTTTACTTGAGGATTGGTTACATTAAGACGAATGACTTAATACTTAAGCTTGAGTTTAGGCATGCAATAGCCGACTTACTGGATGCAGTACTAATTGCAGCCGCAATGGTTGCTTCACTAGTAATACCCCTAATCCAGCCTATAGCTGTCCTTGCGATAGCAACATACCTAATATATCTAGGGATTAATTACTTCAAGGAGTCAATTAATGTACTACTTGATCAGGTTAATCCAGGCATAGCAAGCAGGGTATATGGTATTGCAAGGGATCATAATGTAGCTGTTTCTGATGTTAAGGTTAAGAATACTGGCAACGGTTACGCAATTGACCTGGTTATTAAGGTTCCAGGTTGGTATAGTGTTGAAGATGCGCATAGGATTGTGAATGAACTTGAAGGTGACATAATGAGAAGTATACCATCAGTAGTAGCCGTGAACACTCATGTTGAACCAGCCTAATTTTAAGGGCCGGCAACCGCCATGTAATGACGCCCCAACTCACCGGTAATGCTTGCTATATCACTATTCTTAAGGTTTGATAAGAAGTTAACATACCTTGTGTAGTAATCCTCAGGTAAACCATACAGGGGTATTATTGAATACATTTGTGTCAATCCCTCTGGTGACTCAGCCCTAACAGTTAACCTCCCCCTCTGATTACCCTTAACCATTTCAACATCATTATCGTTAACTACGCTCATTGACTCGGTTGTCTTAAGTATGAGTTCCTTAACCTCATTAACGTACTTCTCCCTCGTACCTGCTAACGCAATCAAGAAGCCAACACCACCTAAGGGTACGTAAGTTGAGTAGGCATAGTAAGCTAAACCCCTCTTAACCCTAATCTCAACGTAAAGCCTACTAATCAAACCCATGCCGCCTAGGAGCGTATTGAAGGCCATGTAGTTGAAGACTCTGCCATATATTGAGTCCGCAGGGTAGGCAACGGCGATAGTGCTTTGAACCTTACCGCTTAACTTCACTTTAGCTTCACCATCCCCATACCTCCTTACGCTTGGCCATTTTGCATTAGCCGGGGAGCCGCCTATATCCACATCACCACCTATTGCAGTCACTGAGTAGTAGGCTAAGTTATCAAGGGCTCTCCTAACATCCTCAGGCTTAACCCTACTTAAGTCAACCCCAAGAAGAACCTCTGGGTGATTTCCATAGGGTGAACCAGGTATTAAGCCCTTAAGCGCCTCAGCCATTGCCCTTGCAGCTGTATCCTCCCTAGCTACGTTAACCTGCGTTGATGCTTCATTAATTGCCCTATCCAGTAGGCTTAGGTCAACTTTTGTTAATGCATCCCACAGGCCCTTAAGTAGGCTTAAATTACCCTTATGGGTCTTTATTGATACTGTTAATTGATCCCACGAGTTACTGAAGGATACAGTTACCCCATTCTTCTCCAGCTCCATGATTCCCCTTGACCACTTCCATAAGTTAACTAATACCCTTGATAACCCTGGGACATCCTCATTAACTAAACCTAGGTTTAACTTAACGTCAACAACAAGTGATTCACTCCAATGGCTTAGCTTCATTACCTTAGCCATAGTAAACCACCACCGCTGATTTTATAAGCTCCTCCACATGATTAACGTAATCCTCAGCCCCTAAGCTTTGGGCATTACTCATCAGTTTCACTAGGTGTTCTGGGTCATTGGCGAATAACTCACCCACACCGTACAATTGACCAAGCTTACTGGGGGAGTCAATGGTGCTGTATAGCCTAGCCTTAATTCTGGCAATTGCACTATTAACCTCATCGGCATTAGGCTTTTCTGAAATAACCTCAATCAACTTGTTATAGGCCTTATCAGGGTCCTTAACCCCCCTCAATACTATACCGTAGGGGCCATTCATGTACGTTAATTCATAACTGGCGTAAACACTTGAGGCGGTACCATCCTCAACAAGCCTATATAACCTAGCAAACCTAGGTATTGAGGCTGGTTCACCTGCTGTTAAACCATAGGCTAATCGCCTATCGCCAATCAATATGAAATCTACGAATAACTGCCTTGAGAAGCCTTGGGCGTTATGTAAGCCAGGTGACTTAAATAATGTAAGAAGCCTAGGAACAAGTGTTGAACCCTTCATAGTTATCTTAATAACACCGTTGAATTGCTCATCCCAAGGCTCAACATCCCCCTTAACCCCCTCAGGTTCAATCTTACTGAAGTATAACTCAGCAAGCTTTCCCACATCCTCTTTCGTTAAACCTCCCACGGCAACTAGGACTGCGTTAGATGGATTATAGTACTGCCTATAGTAGTTATATAATTCATCACGCTTAACGGTCTCAAGATCCCTCCTAACGCCAATAACCATATGCCTATATGGATGTGAATCCCACATTTTCCTACCAGCCACAAGCATCATCCTAAATTCCTCATCATTCTCACCCATGTCGAACTCACTCAATACAATGTTCCTTTCAAGCTCAAACTCATTTTCAAGAAATAAAGCATTCCTCATTCTCCTAGACTCAATCATGAAGCCTAATTCAGCCTTATCAATGGGGAGAACCTCAACATAGGCTGTTGTATCGTAGGTGGTGAAACCGTTGAAGTAGCCACCAACCCCCTCCACTAGCTCATCAATACTCTTCTCTAGTCCTTTAATACTCCTGAAGAGTACATGCTCAACAAGGTGGGAACCCCCATATATGCCGTCCTTTTCGTTCTTAGCCCCAACATTGTAGAAAACATATATGGCCTCAACCTCACTATTAGGTATGTGTGATCCAACAACCCTTAATCCATTACTAAGCCTTACACTGAACACGTTCATAGTGAAGTATTTTAATTAAGGATTTAAAGTGTTTAGGCATTGAATTCTTGGTTTTTATTTTAAATTAACCAATAGGGTTATTTAACATTAATGAGGTTATTCAATTAATGCCTTTATCGTTCTTTAATAGGAGAGAGGACAAGGTTAGGAGGAAGATGGAGTCCTACAAGGGATGGAGGGTTATTGATGATAACGGTAGAGAATTAGGTAGGGTGGTTTCTGTGGATTATCAAGTGAACCGTGATGGCAATAACTTGATGGTGAAGGTAATGGGCTTAAACGTGAGTAGGGATGGGCAGGTCATTAAATATAGTACCGCTAATAATGTGCTTAAATTTAATGATGAGGAAAGGGTTATTGTTGTTAAGCCTAAGAATGAGCTGGAGGCAACCATTAATGATGTTAAGGCTAAGCTTGAGGATACTGTTAGTAAGTTGAGGAAGGTTAATGAAATGCTCCTTAAGTTAGGTGACGTAATGCTTAACATGATTAGTAATAATGAGAGAATTCCTCAGGATTTAGTGGATAAGTTTAGGAAGATGTTGGAAAATGAGAGGGAAAGGTATGTTAGGGAGTGTGATGAGAGGATTGAGAAGTTGACTAGGATAATAGGTGAATTAGATGCTAGGATTTCCGAAATGGAGACTGAGTATGGTGAGCTTAAGTTGAAGAGTGAGATAAGTCAACTCCAGGATGAAGATAAGGGTAAGCTCATGGCTCTTAAGGATAACTTAGATAGGTTAAGGAATATTAGGAATGAGATAACCATGTTGGTTTATAAATATAGGGGTGAGTGCATTTAGCCAACCCTTAACCTAACCTTAATGTTACTTAGCTTTAATTGAGTATTGGAATCCTTAAAGTTTGGTTCCCTCAGTTCATTAGCCCTCTGGAAGGCCTTAATTAACCCATCAACATCCCTATTCTTAATGAGATCCCAAACCTTAACTGAGGGAGGCTTATAGAGGCAGGTCTTAAGCCAACCATCGCTTGTTAATCTCATTGTGGTGCAGCCAGCGCAGAAGCTTGGATTCATGTAATTCTTCACGATCTCAACCTTAACCCCATCAACACTAAACAGAGGCCTATTATGTAAGTCAACCCTACTTCCAAGGAACCTTCCCCGCTCCATGAGCTGCTTAACTACTATATTTAAGTCAACGTAGTTTTCATCAAATGAAACCTCCCCATACCCAACCGGCATGAGTTCTATTAACTGCAGTGAGAAGCCATGCTTTGCAGCGAAGCTTATTAAATCATCAACCTCATCAACGTTAACCTTAGTAACAACCATGTTAAGCTTCACATTGCTGAATCCAGCATCCTTAGCCTTAAGTAACCCATCAATAACCTTATTAAACACCTTAGGGCTTGTCCCAGTTATGAATGCGTACCTCTCAGGCTTAAGGCTATGTAGTGACACATTCAGCCTCATTAATCCAGCCTCACGAAGCCTTGAAGCTAGTTCGCCGAGGAGGTAACCATTAGTTGTTAAGGATAGGTCCTTGGGCTTCCTCAGACTTAGCTCCTCAATTATCTTAGTAATATCATTACGTAATAGTGGTTCACCACCAGTTAACTTAAAGTCCATTACGCCAACCCTCATGGCAACCTCAGCGGTGAAACCAATGTCCTCAGGCGTCAATGATGGAACATGCCTATTCTGTCCCTCAAAGTGGCAGAAGAAGCAGTTGAAGTTGCATTCACTGTTAACCACAATCCTAAGCTTCAATAATGGTCTACCATACTTATCAATTAAAACCACGCCGTTGACTTTACTTAACCCATTTTTAAACGTTTTTAAGTCAACAAAATTACACTGCATTCCTTAAAAACAAGCGTATTGGTTTGTGGGAAGTGAGGTACTCGGTTAAGCCACGTAGGTTAAAGGAGGGTTCAACAGTAATGCTCATAGCCCCATCGGCGCCCCCTGGTTACCCAGGGAGTGGTTCAACACTTAACATTGGGATTGATTACCTTAGGAGGAAGGGTTTAAAGGTGATACTTGGTGATACTGTCAAGTTCGCCTTAAACAGGGGATTTCACTCAGCCTCAGATGAGGTTAGGGCTAGGGATATCATGAATGCCTTCACTAGGGATGATGTTGATGCTGTATGGTGCTTAAGAGGCATGAGCGGGGCCTTTAGGGTTATTAGGCTCCTCGATTACGAGGTAATTAAGGAGCACCCTAAGGTGTTGGTGGGGTTCAGTGACATAACGGCCCTACAGACTGCAGTGTATGCTAAGGCTGGAGTACCATCATTGCAGGCTCCAATGCTTGACCTTAACGTAACACCTAGTGAGACTGGCCTAAGTAGATTCAAGAGGGATACGGATATGGCGTTAAGTATACTTAAAGGTGAGGTAATGGAGCTTAAACCCCTTCAGGATGGGCCATTTCCAAGAGTAATAACACCAGGTAAGGCAAGTGGCGTAATGATTGGTGGTAACCTACTGAAGTTCCTCCTCCCTCAATCAATACCAAGCTTCAAAATTAACCCAGAGGGTAAGGTCTTATTCATTGAGGAAATAGCGCTACAGATACATAGGTTTGATGAATACTTAACGGCATTAGGACTATTAGGGATTCTTGGGGGAGTTAACGCCATCGTCTACGGTGAAATACCTGAGTTGAGGGAGTGGCAGGTTGGGGGCAGTATTGTTGAGTCAATTATTGATGCCACCAAGACCTATAATCCTAATGCCCCCTCATTCCTAAATTACCCATGTTGCCACGGGGGAGATCAACAGGGCTTAAACACGTACCCAGTACCCTTAGGCATTAATGTTGAGGTTAACGCCGATGATGCAACCGTAATAATGAAGGAGGCCCTCGTTGAGTAAGTGTAATGAGACTTAAATACTCCCAACTAGCCTACACCCAGTGGTTAAGGTAATATTAGGAATTGATGGAGGTGCAACTAAAACTGAAGCTGCGGTAATATCCTATGATGGCGTATTACTGGCCCTTGGGCAAGCCGGCCCCTCAAACCCAGCAGCATTACCCATTAATGAGGTCTGCGATAATATTTCAACAAGCATAATTAACGCGTTAAGGAAGGTTAGCGGTGACATTAACGTTATTGCACTAAGCCTATCAATGGCCGGTTACCTGGGTGGTGTCTGGGATGGTGAAATAAGGAAATGTATAAAGAGCAAACTGGGTGATTACGTTAAGGACGCTAGAATCTACATTACTGAAGACATTGAGGCTGCCCATGCTTCAGCATTCTTAACGGGTGATGGGGCAGTAGGCATATTGGGTACTGGTAGTAACTTCTACGGAAAGTACGCCGGTAAGAGAGCTAGGGTTGGTGGATGGGGGCACTTGATTGATGATGAAGGTGGTGCTTATCATATTGGGGCCTTAGGTTTATCAACAGTAGTGAGGTCATATGATGGTAGGATTGGGGAAACAATCCTAGTTAAGTATGCATTAAGCCAATACTCAGCTTCAAGTGTTGAGGAGTTGGTCGCTAAGGTTTACTCAGCAAAGGACGTTAAAGGTGCTGTGGCTTCCTTCGCTAGGAGTGTTTTTAATGCCGCTAAGGAAGGTGATAAGGAGGCTTTATTAATATTAAGAAGGGAGACCGAGGAGATTGCCTTGGCACTAACCACAGTGGTTAAGAGGCTTGGTGCTACTGAATTGCCCATAGCGTTAATGGGAGGTACATATATGGCTAATAGGGACTTATGGAGACCAATGATTGAGGAGGAGTTAAGTAAACTAATGAGTAGGCAAGTAACCGTGGGTGAACCATTAATAAGACAGTCCTGTGCAGCATCAGTGATACCCATTAATGCTGGTGAACGTTTCAGTGATAGTTACTTAACCAATATTGTTAACTCCTGTAGTGCTAAGCATGAGCAATAGTAGTGAGGTACTTCAATAGAGTTTGGCCTTCATTGCGGCTATTAGTCACTCAGCTTCATCACTTCTTCTTCCCCGTGCCGTCTATGGGAGTGGGAGGCCACTTCCTTTTCCCTCGAGGAGCTTCACAGTTGGCGCCCTCCAATTAAGCATTGAAGGGAAAAATAGTTACGTGAAAGTATCATAGACATGAGTATTGTGAATTCATGGTTAGGTCTAACGTAATGCGTGGATCATGTGGTTCTTATAGTGAGTGTGAAATCTCAATACGTGGAGATTGTTAGTTAAACACTTTTAAACGTATTAAGCCTAGGTTCAGCAATGGTTGAATCTAAGGTTAAGGATAAGTCATTAGCAGCTAAGGGGAGGCTTCAGATTGAGTGGGCTGAATCACACATGCCGGTGCTGATGGCTATTAGAGAGAGGTTCAGTAGAGAAAAACCCTTTAAGGGTGTTAGAATAGCCGCAAGCCTTCACGTTACTAAGGAGACCGCGGTCTTAGCTAAAACTCTAGCTGCTGGTGGTGCAGATGTTTACCTAGCGCCAAGCAACCCACTCTCCACTCAGGATGATGTTGCGGCAGCATTGGCTGAGGAGGGTATTCATGTGTATGCTTGGAAGGGTATGAGTAATAGGGAGTATTACAATGCAATAGGCTTCGCCATATCCTCAGAGCCCATTATAACTCTTGATGATGGGGGTGATGTAGCTGGTACACTGCATAAGTTGGCTTTAGGTATTACTGATGAATCAGTCAAGTACGCCCTTGAGATAGCAGGTAATAAGGATTACGTTAGCCTGATTAAGAAGATACTTGGTGGCACTGAGGAAACCACTACAGGAGTCATTAGGTTTAGGGCTATGGAGAAGGATGGGAAGTTAATGTACCCTATAATAGCTGTTAACGACTCCTATACTAAGTATCTTTTCGATAATAGGTATGGTACTGGTCAATCAACTTGGGACGGAATAATAAGAGCAACTAACCTACTGGTTGCAGGGAAGGTAATCGTAATAGCAGGATATGGGTGGGTTGGGAGGGGAGTTGCAATGAGGGCTAGGGGGCTTGGGGCTAGGAGGGTTATAGTTACTGAAGTCAACCCTATAAGGGCCCTTGAGGCAGTCTTCGATGGATTCGAGGTTATGCCAATGAATGAAGCAGCTGAAATAGGTGACATATTCATAACAGCCACAGGTGACATAAGGGTCATAAACCTCGACCACATGTTAAGAATGAAGAATGGTGCTGTATTAGCTAATACGGGGCATTTCAACGTTGAGATTGATGTGGAGGCCCTTGAGAAGAATGCTAAATCCAAGAGGGAGATCAGGCCATACGTGGTGGAATATCTCCTGCCTAATGGTAAGAAAGTATACTTAATAGCAGAGGGTAGGTTGGTTAACCTAGCAGCTGCAGAGGGGCATCCAAGTGAAGTAATGGACATGTCCTTTAGTAATCAAGCATTAGCAGCAGAGTATATTTTGAAAAATAAGGGTAAATTAATGCCGAGGGTTTACAGGTTACCTCAGGATATTGATGAGGAGATAGCTAGACTTAAGTTGACCTCAATGGGAATTAGATTTGATTCCTTAACTGAGGAGCAGGCTAAGTATATTTCAAGTTGGGAGACTGGCACATAATAGATCCTTAATGCTAAGGATGAGACAACGTTAGGGTTAAAACTAAAAGCAGTAATACCGATTGTGGGCTCTAGCGATGGTTTAAGCGACCTAGAGAGAATGATATTGGCGCACATCTATAAGTATGGTCCAGATACACCATGGTTACTTGCTAGAAGACTTCTTGGGGCAGCCGGCTGGAGCCCAATAGTACCTGAGGATGAAGTTGAGAAGGCGTGTAAACACCTTGTTCAAATTAATCTACTTCAGGAGTTTAAAGGGAGTCTGAAAGGAAAGGTAACCAGTTCTGTTAAACCATGGCTTAAGGTTAAGCAACATAACCCTGAAAGAAGAGGCAGGGGAGTTTACTATGATTTAACTAAGGAAGGAAGAAGAATAGCAGGGTATATTTGGAAGAATGATATAAGAAATTTAAAACATAAGAATCATTTAAATTACTATATTTTTAAAAATCAAGGCAATAGTAAAAATAAGAAAAGTTAATAAATGATTTAAAACTATATTAATGGGACCATATTGTAGATACTCAAAATGACAAACAATAGATAGTACCTAAGTTTTAATATAATTATCTATTAATATTTAATGTATTTTAGTAAATTGTACGCGTTCTTCCACAATACTGTATCAGCCTTATCACCTAATATACTATTTAATGTACTTAGTTTTTCAATTGATTCAAATCCACTTATTACTTCATCAGGGTACATTCCAAGGAAATCAGTACCTATTGCTACGTGTTCCCAGCCGTAGTTCTCGCCAATATACCTAATATTATCCACCACACCCTCAATGCTTGGTTTAGGTAATAGTGATGGTATTGCGGTTACCCCTATGACACCTCCAGTCTTAACAACAGCCTCTATCATTTCATCATCAAGGTTCCTGCGGGAATCCTTAAGTTTTCTAGCGTTAGCGTGGCTAACTATGATAGGTTTTTTAGATATTGATGCAACATCAAGCACGGTCTGCTTACTTGCATGAGCCAAGTCAATTAATAAGCCAATATCATCAGCTAACCTAACTAATTCCTCACCCTCTCCCGTTAAGCCATAATCCTTCTTCGAGTTGCATGATGCCGCAAACTTAGTATCATAGTTCCAGGTTAATTGAATTACCCTAACCCCCAGATTCTTAAGTATGTATAAGTCATAGATGTCTCTTAATGCATCAGTTCCCTCTAGGGATATGATGATGTTAACTTTGCCTAAGGAGTCATCAGGACCCTTAATTATCTTAACTAACCCCCTCCTCTCTAGGTAATAGTAGAACTTAAGATGATCCAGTATTAGGTCAAATGAAAAGTGTGTCGGGTTAGTTACTCTACCGTAGAGGGTTATTACCTTATCAGCACCCTCATTCCAAGTCCTGACATGGGGATATATTGCTGCAAATACCAGTGCTTGGTCAAATTTAGCTAATTGAGCTATGCTTGATTGAGCTGGGCCATTGATAGTATCATTGAAGTACTGTGATGTTCCCCATGATATATCCTCATGTAGATCAGCGATCTTCATAAATAATTAGAGCTTCATAAGTTTTAAAGCTATAACGTTATTAAATCTAAATCAGTTAAATTTTAATACAGCAACTAATTGTGAAGCAGTGCAGTATAAATTAAGTGCCTCAGTGGAATTAATTCTATTAATTGTGTATGCCTTAATGTGGTCGGTGGTGCCGCTTTATGCATTATTCTCAACTTACATTCTCTATGCTAGTGGCTTAACCTTGATTGAAATAGGTGTATTCAGTACATCCTATAATGTAGCATCCATGATTGGCCAATATTCCTTAGGTTACTTATCAGATATAATGAGGAGTAGGAGAAGGGTAATAATTGTTGATTTACTTGCGGTGAGCCTCCTAACCTTTTTCATAATGTTAAGTATGCGGACAATATACTATATGGTGGTATCAGTGCTTATGGGGTTCTTAGCCGGGGGATTCTCAACACTTATGTTGGCTTCATCATCTGAAATATCAGTGGCGAAGTTAGGTAGGAGCATTAGTATTGTTAGGATTGGAGGAGCCATTGGCTGGATAGGAGGTAGCTTAATAATACCACTTGTAATAATTAAATCATCACTAAGATACGCCTTCTTATTCGCGTTAATTGAGTCGCTAATAGCGCTCACCATAGTGACGTTAATGCTTAAGGAAACCTACTCCACTAAATTTACGACTAAGCTTACTTTAAGCACATGGGCTGCATTATCACTATACTCATTAATAGCGGGATTAACAATATCATCAGCATCCTGGTTCCTACCTGTCTACGTCTTCATTAAGCGTGGTTCAATATTATACTTAGGCGAAGTTATTGCAGCTGGTGCAGCGGCTGAGGTACCAATCATGGTTATTACTGGTAGGTTATTTGATAGTAGTTCATTGTTTAGGAAGCACTTATTTATCATTAATGGTGTAGCATTATCCCTAGCCTTCACATTATACTCCATTGTACCATTAAGTGCACTATACTTAGCTCAAGTAATTAGGGGTATTGGTTACGCATTATTCATTATATCAACCCCAGCATTACTTATGAGTTTAGGTGTAGAGAGGGGTAAGGGGTCAGCGGTATTCTTTACAATGTTCTCAATGGGTTCAATACTAGGTGGATTAATTGGAGGCGTTGTTTCAACAATAATCGGCGTGAGGAACTTATTCATTTTACTTTCCTTACTCTTCCTCCTTGTTTCATTAGCAATGAACATTGCGTTAAGAAGTAGAGTTCATGAGGTTCAACAGAGTTTAAAGAACTAACACCAATTAGCTCTATTGTTTAATATACCTTAGGAGTAATTCCTTGCTCTTAGCAACACCAGTATCGTAATCCTCCCTACCCTCATACTCCAGTGAAACCCAACCATTAAAACCATACCTCCTAAGCATGTTGAAAACCTTATCATAATCAATATCCAGAGTATACCACACACCACCGCCGAAGTAGGTCTTGGCATGAACCATTGCGGTGTAGGGTGCTATCATCTCCAGTTGCTCATAGGTATCTTCAATGAAGTTACCAATGTCCATTATAGCCCTAAAGTACTTTGATGATACGTCATTAAACATTTTCACCATGTTAGAGGCCTTACCTGAAATCCCCCAGTGATTCTCGAGACCAAGTATGACTCCTAGATCCTCAGCAGCGGGTAGTAGGCTTCTTATCGACTCCTCAACCCACCTTAAGGCATCCTCCTCACTGTAGCCAGGTAATGGAGGCTCCTTGCCCTTATTCTTCATTAGTTCATCAAAACTCTTAATTGTCCTCCACCTACCTGAATTAATCCTGATTATAGATGCTCCAAGAGAGTAAGCTGCGTTTATCCACTTCTTAACGAGTTCAATTTCCTTATCTCTTGAACCGGTAAGTGGATTAACGAAATCATTGTGTATTGATACTGCGTATATGCTTAACCCAAGTGTGAAAGCAGTCCTCTTAACCTCCCTTAAATCCCCAGTACCCAGCCCCCTTAGGTGATCCTCAAGAATTTCAACTCCACTGAATCCATGCCTAGCCGCCTTCTCTAGGTAATGGTTAATGGGCATTTTCTCACCTTCAAAGTGCCAGAAGGAGTATGTTGAAACTCCCAGGTTCATAATATGTAATATCGTAAGTCCACTATTTAAGTATTAACATATAACTAGCCCCTTAAGTTATATTTGAGAATCAGCATTGATTTACCGAACCTGGATAATACGTTAGCTAACCCCTCAGGTTTCCTTTCACTTAACCATAGTTTAGCGTATGCGTCAATTATACTCCAGTAATCATCAGCCTTAGCCTCACCCCTAATTGCCTTTAACCCAAGTTCCATCATTCTCCTAATCAATTCTAAACTTTCAGGAAGCTTTACGTCCCTTAGCTCAGCAAGTATTCTGCTCCACTCATCCTTAATCATCTCCTTAGCCTCATTACTCATTGTGCTTAACCTATCCAGATATATAACATTCTTTATATTGTAGGACACTATTCCCTTACCAAATAATTTACGGGCTTTCAAAACCCCCTCATCTTCACCACTTAACCTAATCCACTTAGGCTCCCAGTCACCCATACCCTCAGCAATCTCCATTGAAGCTAGTATTAGAGGTGTTAGGTAGGTGAACAAGCATTCTTCCCCATCATCACCCCATGCGGTTATTAGGAATCCGCCCAGTCTCCTCTCCCTAGCGGCTGCTAGGAAATTTTTGACGTTCGTTAATGCTCTCTCGAAGTCTGGGTAGAACCTATTCCAGTTTGATAAGCCAGGGCATGCTAGTTGGTTACCATAGCGTCCAACCTTATCTATCATGTTTCTGAAATCCTCTACGCCTAATGGTTCATAGTTCCAATTAGCTATAATTACTTCATCCCACATCTTGTCATTTATAACCCCCTCCCATATGCTCCTCTCCTCGCTTGGTAAATACATGCCTGTCAGCATATCACCCCAAACAATCGGTACCTTACCATACTTCTTAACCATGTTTAATATAGCCCTATAGTGCATTAAGTATAGTTCAGGACCCTTAAAGACGAAGCCAACCTTATCAAGACTCCTACCCCTACCCAGTGACCAAGTTTCATCACCACCAACGTGTATTAGCCTTGACTTACTTGTCTCAAGAACATCCTGAAGTAGCCTTAATGCAAAGGCCCTCGCATCCTCACTACTTGCATCTAATGTACCATCGCGTGGAATCCACCAAAGTTCCTTAAACCTACTGTACTTCGGTAGCGACAGTATATTCTCCATGTGACCCAGTAGCTCCAGTGATGGTACAACTTCAATACCGTATGATTCACCATAGTTAACTATCGTGTTCCACTCCTCTTCACTTAACCTACCCCTTAAGGTACCTATGTCTGGGTAACTCCTCCATGGGTAAAGGTCCTCCAGGTAGATGAAGAAGTAATTATACTTAAGTAGGAACAGCCACCTGATTATGTCCTTAAGGGTTTCAAGATTCGGTACACCACCCCTAGCAACATCAAGGTGGAAGCCCCTTATCTTAAAGCTAAGTTCCTCGTAAATCTCGACACTAGGCATAAAGCCCCTCCTCTGCATTGTTAATTGAATGATTGTTGCATAGCAAATCTGCCTATTCCCCCTAGCGTTTATTGAACCATTGCTAACGCTAATTGAACAGCGGTCACCCTCCTCCTCACTTAATTTAATTTCCCAAGAACCCTTAGGTATATTGAAGTCTGAGGCTATGTTGCTGGGTAGATTACTGAAGCCGTCGAACGTAAACCATTCACCATTGAACTGCAGTTGCTTAGGCTGTGGTACTATTAGAATTTCCTCACCCATATCCATAGCTACTAATACAAGCGTAGCCTTAATAAACTTAGGAGTCTATTAAGCTTGATTAAGCGTCTTTAAGATTAATTGAATTAACGTAGTTTCACCATCATTATGCTTCACTTAACCGTAGGGTTAACATGAATATTCTCGTAATGGGAATATTTAAAAGTAAATAAGATATTGTGTACACTTATGGATTCCTGCCAAACCATTGGTTTCTCCGCCATTGAGAATGATACGGCACTTAAGGGTTCAAGAGTTATTTTAACAGCGAAAGCTTCAATAAGTGGGTCTACGTATGACTTAACCATAAGGCAATTGCCGCTAAGCGTAATGACACTTAGCGTTGAGTTAAATGAATCCAGTGGGTTCGTTGAACCTAAAAGCGTTAGGACTGATGTTGGTGAATTCTCATTAGTCATTGATACTAGTCCATTATCCCTGACGGTGCTGAGGGCTGGTAAGGTAATATTCACTAATAAGGTTGCGGTAGGTGGAGGTTACTTCCGTAGGGTTAACAATGAATTGCATGTTCCATTCTCAATAGGGCCAGGTGAGGGAATATATGGTGCTGGTGAGTGGTTTGGTAGGCTTAATAAGGTTGGGCAGAGACTTGAGGTGTATGTTGTTGACCCAGGGGGTTTACCTAATGATAAAACCTACGTGGCTTACCCCTTCTTCTGGTCCACAGAGGGTTACGGCCTACTCATAGACACCTACTGTCACGTTACCCTGGACTTTGGTTCAAGGTACCTTGGGGTTGGGGAATTGATAATACCCAGTAATGTTAACATGTACTTAATCCTATCCAATGAACCAAGTAAGATCATTAAGGCATTCTGGGAGCTCACAGGGCACCCTGAGATACCGCCCTTATGGTCCTTCGGCGTCTGGTACAGCTTATGGAGGGATACTGGTTACATGTATTCTGAGTATAGGACACAAGATGATGTTGTTAAGTTTGCTGAGGAGGTTAGGAGACGCGGATTACCTGGTGATGTAATTCACATAGACCCAATATACACCTTTAGACCCATTAGGAGATCACTAGTGAGGTTCCTAGGGGAACTAGGCCTTAGTGAAAGTGAATTAAAGGAACTTGAGGAGTACCATAGGATTAACGGTAGGTGGAGTTTTAGGCCGCTGGTTGATTACATTAAGTCCAAGTGGCCTGATAAGTACATTAAACTAACTTCCGAGTACCCGTGGACTGGACAAGGATGCACCTTTGAATGGCATGATGGGTTCCCAGATCCCGCATCAATGCTTAAGAGACTTCATGAATTAGGCTTCAGAGTTAGCATATGGGTTAATCCATACACTCCAGTTGGTAGTAGGGTGTTTAATGAGTTTAACAATAGGGGGCTTTTAGTTAAGGTTAAGGGTAAACCAATGATTGAGATGCCTGCTTGGAGGGGTGGTGAATTATTCACGTACAGGTACTTGGTGGATGACTTTGGGGCAGTTGACTTCACAAGCAGGGATGCCTGCAGTGCTTATGCTGAGGAAATTAGGAGATTACTCAAGCTTGGTGTTGACACTATTAAAACTGACTATGGTGAGGGAGCCCCTGAGGAGGGTGAGTACTCCATAGGTGTTAACCCATGTGTACATAACCTATACCCAGTTCTCTATAATAAGGCGGTTTACGAAGTAATAAAGGGTGAGAAAGGTGAGGCAATTGTTTGGGGTAGGTCAGGGGGATTAGGGATTCATAAGTATCCAATAAGGTGGACTGGGGACCCGGATTCCACGCCGAGAGGTATGGCCGCATCACTCAGGGGTGTCTTATCAATGGCTACTTCGGGCATAATGTACTCAAGCGTTGACATTGGTGGTTACAGTGGTAAACCCACGGTTGAGCTTTACGTTAGGTGGGCTCAAATGGGCCTATTACTGTCGCACAGTAGATTCCATGGAGTAAGCGAAAGGGAGCCCTGGAGGTATGGTGATGAAGCCTATAATGTAGTTAAGGGTTTCATTAAGCTTAGGTACTCCTTAATACCATACATTTATTCACAGGTCATTGAGGGCTTAAGAACCGGCAAACCATTGGTTCGGCCTCTTGTCATGGATTACCCCAGTGATAACGCCGCTAGGGATATTGAGGATGAGTACATGCTTGGTGAGTACATGCTGATAGCACCAGTGTTCTCAGGGGACACTAGGTCAGTCTACCTACCTGAGGGGAACTGGTACGACTACTGGAGCATGAGCATTATTAAGGGTCCAACCACAATTAATGTTAATTCACCGCTAAGTAAATTACCGATATATGTTAAGGATGGGGCCTTAATAACCTACAGTATGGCTAATTCAATTAACCTAACCAGTGATGCTCTTCACAACCTCCTTGTTGAAGTTTACGGCAATGCCGGTGAATTCAACATAGATCTAGGCAAGTACGGCAGGTTAATGGGTGTACCGATTACCTACGATAAGGTTTACTCAGTGGGTGAATTTAAGGTAACCTTCACTAAGGCATCACCTCACTCACTATAGCTGAAAGCCCTGCTTTTCACTAGGATGAAGCTAGTGTGTTCGTTTAGGCTTAATGTAATAAGCCCTCCTCCTAAAGAGGTCGGTTCCCTAAGTGTAGATTGCTTTTTAAATAACCTAAAGGTTGGATTAAGTATGGCTAAGGAGGATTCAGTGGCCAAGAAGATGGCTCAATTGATTAGGCAGGGGGCAGTGTTAACTCAATATACTTGCCCAGTATGTGGAACACCATTACTTAAACTCAAGAGTGGCAATTACTATTGCGCAAACTGTGATAGGGAGGTTGTTGTTGTTAAGAGTGAGGAGGAGGAGAGGGAGGTTAACATTAAGTATGGATTAATTAACGTAAGGGATGTGGTCTTTTCTAAGATAATGGAGTTATCTAAGGAATTACCTAAGGCTAATGATATTGATGAAGTAAACCACTACGCAGTAACCCTAACTAACCTACTCAATGCCCTCAGCATGATTAATAAACTAATCAACGAGCAGGGTAAGCAGTCTAAGTAAGGTTACATTACGCTTACGTTTAAATGCCTAATAACTAGTAGTATAGAACTAATGAGTGCCGTTGAGGCTGTTGACCTTAGGAAGAGTTTCATAAGCTACGAGAGGATTGGGTTAATTAGGAGAAGGAAAGTTAGGGTTAATGCCCTAAACGGTGTATCAATTAACATTAAGTGGGGTGAAGTATACGGCTTATTAGGCCCCAACGGCGCTGGCAAGACCACAACAGTTAAGATTCTTTCAACACTACTAATACCTGATTCAGGGCTAGCTAGGGTTAGTGGCTTCGATATTGTTAAGGAGGCTAGGAAGGTTAGGGGAACTATAGGGCTTGTGCTTTATCCAGATAAGGGGTTCTACTCCAGGCTAAGCGGCTTCGAGAACCTAGTGTACTTCGGTAGATTATATGGGTTAAGTAGAATGAAGGCTGAGGAGAGGGCTAGGGAATTACTTAGGCTAGTTAACCTTGATTGGGCATCAAATAGGCCATATGAGGAGTATAGCTTAGGCATGAGAGCCAGGTTATCAATAGCTAGGGCCCTTATACATGATCCACCCGTGGTTTTCCTTGATGAGCCAACAATAGGCCTAGACCCAGTATCAGCTAGGTCAATCAGGAGCCTTATTAAGAGCCTTAAGAAGGAGGGAAGGGCAATATTGTTAACTAGCCATAACCTATGGGAGGTTGAAGAGGTGTGTGATAGGGTGGGCATAATCAGTGAGGGTAAGGTTTTAGTTGAGGGTTCACCAAGGGACATTAAGGATAAGTTAGGGTTAAGGTATGTTATTGAGGCTGAGGTAAATGGTGATTCAGGAAGCAGTGTAATTAGGGTTGAGACCACTGACCCAGTGGCTGAGCTTAGGAGAATAATGCTTGAGACCGAGGGTAATGGACTTAGGATAATTAGGATTAGAGTTAATGAACCAACCCTTGAGGAGGCTTACATTAAGGTGGTCTCCAAGTGAGGATTACGAATCGAGTTAGTCTATTTTGGGCAATAATGATTAATGAGTTTAAGATTATTTCCAGGGAACCTGGGGGATTACTCATACTCATAATAATGCCTTACCTAGTGGCGGGTGGAATGGCGGCAATGGCATCCTTCTTCACCAGGGTTAATGGGGTGGATTTCATTAGGCAATTCATAGGCTTCGAGATAATAATGGTATCGGTAATAATGGTTCAGACAGGGGCTAGGTTCCTTAATGAAGAGAGGAGTGGGGGGAGGCTGGAGGCACTTATGGCTACTCCGGTAAGCATGTATATGGTGCTCTTCGCCACGTCAATAGTAATGGTGCTTGTTAATGTAGGAGCCTACGTGGTGGCTTCATTACCCATAGTGTATGGTACATTTGGGTTAAGTGGATTAGTTAGGTTAATACCATCTATGATCATTGTCATTGTAGGATTAATGCCGCTTTACGGTATTGGGCTTGCATTAGCAGGCTTAGTGATTAGAATTAGGGATGTTGATGCATTAATGAATGTTGTTACGTCATTAATAACAGTGCTTTCGGGGGCAACATACCCATTATATGTGCTGCCTAAGTGGATTAGTGCGGTTGTAGTGGCAATGCCAATGTACCAGCTTTATCAATCCACGCTAAGCATAATAATGGGCGGTGGCGTCTCAGCGTTAATATACGGTTTGGCAGCATCAACTGTAGCCTACCTAATGCTTGGGGTGTTCACCTATGGTAGGATTGAGAAGAGTGTGCTTAAGGCTGGTATTAGGTAAAATAGTCCTAGAGTTTGAGAGGGGAGTTAGAGTACTATTCTCTAAGCCGGCTGAGAACATAGCCTTCATAATATCCACCCCACTCTGGTTAGCGTTCTTCATACTTACCCTGAGGGGTTATGGAGTGATTAAGTTAAGCAGTGTTGACCTTCAATTATTCCTCTGGGTTGCATACGCCTTCTCACTATACACCACGTGGCTATGGGCCTTTGGCCACGGTATAATGGATGAGGGCTACGATGGGGTTTTAGAATATATTCTAGCAGGAGGAGAGGACTTACTGACCCACTTCATTGGTTGGGGGTTATCACTAGTAACCTACGAGTTAATGGACTTAGTTGTAATAGCGGGAAGTTTCGCAATATTATTTAACACTAGGGTAAGTCTAATTAATCCTCCATTATTGGCATTATCATTAGTACTAGTAACATTGGAGCTATTATTCATTTCAGTGATTTACTCAATGCTGGTAATAAAACTTAGGTCTAATTGGGTCATAACCAATATCATTCAATTCATACTACCAACACTAGGGGGATTAATACCAGGTGAGGTTAACAACTACGTTGAAGCAATCAACAAGTACTCACCAATAGCTTACCCAGTGATCCTAATGAGGGAATCAGCCCTTGGGATTAATGAAATTAACGTATCAATCACTACTCAACTAGCGTATTCACTATTCACAATACTAGCTTTGGGTGCATTAGCATGGGTTATCGTTGACATAACTACTGCAAGACTTAGACGCAGTGGGCAATTAAGTCTTTATTAATGAAGCCTATGCAACCAATTACGCTAAGGCTACTATTTACTTAGGTAATTTCATTAATTAAGATCCAACGAGTTAATACGTAGGGAAACATTCCCAAGATTCTCCCTCAGCAATACATGTCCAAAGCAATAGGTAGTCTAATAATGTTACTTAGCTTAATGAATCGCTATAGTGCTGGATGAGCGGGTTAGACTACTTGGATTAATTGTACCAACCCTGTATCCCATTAATATTAGCATTGAGTTTACGAATACATATAATGATACTATTATGTGCCCCATCATTAGTAATACTGCTCCAACTGCTATTAGGGCAATTATTGATAAGCGTTCAATGAGGAATTTCTGCCTTAGCAATGCCTTTGATGCCTTTGGAGTGTATAACCACGGTAGATCACTTAATAGTGCCTTAGCTAAATATACCATTAGTGGAAACGCTAATGCATACATTGTTAACCCGCCAATGATAAGCGACTTAAATAAGTCCCAGTAACCATAATTCATCCTTCTCCCAACCATGATCATTAGGATCAATAATACTGCTCCAGCTACGTCAGTAAGTATTGAGAGTAACAGTATTGGTAATGGTGGTATTATAATGTTGAATACTTGCATTATAATCATCGTTATTATTGAAATAACACCCAAGTACACTAGCGGGTACTTAAGTAACCATAGGTAAGCGTCCACCTTATCAATAAGGCTCCTATTCCTTGACTTAATAATCTTCATATAGTACTTCTTAAGAGCCCATATATCATTAGATGCCCATCTTATAGTCTGGGATCTGAAGGCATTGTATGTACTCGGTATTTCAGTTAGGACTCTTTCATTCATTATCCCTATCTTACCACCCATTAACCATATTCTTAAGGCTATGTCAATGTCGTCAGACTTACAGTGACATAGTCCATTAATCCTATTAAAGAAATCCCTCCTGATTAAAAGGTTATTACCTATAATCATGTAAAACCCCCTCCTAAGCCTAGAGAATGCCCTACCAACTATCTGAATCTCACTAAGCACGTTAAACAGTATCATTAAGGGCCAACTGAAACCATTAGGTACCTTAGGTGTACCCAGGAATGGTGCTCCAACTGCATCATAACCCTCATTAAGGTAGCTTAAAGCAACCTTTAGGTAATTCCTAGGTAGGGATGTGTCCACATCAAGTATTAGTAAGACATCACCTCTCGCTAACTTGGCGGCATCATTAATGGCACCACCCTTATAACCAATTGGTTTACTCCTCCAGTTAACTATTGTCCGCAGTCCATAAAACCTACCTATTCTTTCAACTAAATCCTTGATCGCGTTAGCGGTGGCTTCATCATCATCAGTGGCTACTATTACTTCAAGCCTATCTCTAGGATAATCAAGACCTGTAATTCTCTTAACAGCATCCTCAATCGCATCAAGTCCTTCTCCCTTAACTGGTATTATTATTGAAACTAAGGGCAACCAATTCATATCTTTAACGGTGGTTGACTTCGCATTACTCATAATTCTTAATCTAGCGTATGCTGAATGTATCATTACCAGTAATTGAGCCAGTACAATAACCATGAATATTGCGTATACTATATATGTGATTAGTATAAATGGTACATAGCCTTTAGGCACAGGTTTAGTAGCCACACCTACTGTTGAATTTGATTGAGTGTAGTATGTGGCATTATTTAATACAACATTTATAGCGCTTACGTACTGGTCAAACCTTAATTCAACATTTTCAATTATTTTGCTGGCATTAAATTCAATAATTCTACTTATATTACTAAGCAGTATTTGGCTTTGTGTAGTAGTATTAGCAATCATTAGTAGGTTTTGCGTTTAAAGGTTTAATAAACATTTCTATATTAGTAACTAGAGCTCAGGCGCCTTAAGAATTATACCATAGTGGTACTGGCTTATTCTACTAACTTGAAGGGGCTTAAACTCCTTAAAGGCGTTAACGTAATCCTCCTCACTTAGTCTAATTTCCAGGGGTGGACCTATAGGTGTCTTCTCCTTAACCCAATCAACAATAATCACTTTACCACTAGGTTTAATCACCCTCTTAATCTCACCAACTACAGATTCCTTATTAGCCATATCGTGGAATGAGAAGGCCAGGAGAACTACATCAACAGAATGATCAGGTATTGACAATGAATCAGCGTTCTCATTTAGGAAAACTACATTACTTAACTTAATGCTTCTTCTAGCCTCATTGATAGCATCCTCACTACTATCCACACAGTAAACTAATGATGCAATAGGAGCTATTATACTGGTGAATCTGCCTGTTCCACATCCAATATCAGCAACAACGCTACTTGCTTCAATATTTCCCTTAATGAAGTCCACTATTGTTGACACCACTGCACCACCATGCATGCCACGTTTCATTAATTGAACGTGCTAATTATGATTTTTAAGCGTTAGCTTACTAGTGATTAACCTGGTTGTAATATTACTTCAAGCCTTATCCCTTCTAAAGGTAGGGGTGGTAACATGAGTTAAGGCTGATTTATTTCTTGCTTTTAACCAGAAATGATTAATACTCATTATCGTCTTATAATGATGGTGTATTAAATTAATTATCCCTCTTACCTTCAATGAACTCTACTAACCAGTTGTACGCTTCATCAGGTGGTGCATGCATTGGTGGATTCTTGAATGCCCAAGCAGCAACGCTGTAAATTGGGCCTGCAACCCCCCTATCTAGGGCTACTTTCATTAACCTTAATACGTCCACCATGACCCCTGCATTGTTCCATGGATCATGTACCTCAAGGCTAACCTCAATCTTAACGGGTACACCAGCAAAACCCTGTGCCTCTATAAACATGTGCGCCCTCTTCCTTCCTCCCAGGAAGCCAACATGAGCCACTGGCGTTATGTACGCATCGAAGTCCTGTTCCTTAACCATCTTTTTAACTGCAGCAGTCTTAGTCTTCTCCTTCTGTCCCTTTCTATAGTTCAGGTTTAGGAAATCTGGTGTACCACCAACGTTAAGTTGATACGTACCCACTACCTTTAACCCCCTTAATGATAGTAGGTGCATTATTGTTTTATGAAGCACAGTGGCCCCTAATTGATTTTGAATGTCATCCCCAAGCAGTGGTAGGCCAGCCTTAGTGAATTTAGCCTGCCATTGCTCTGCAGTAGCTATTTGAGAGGGCATTGCATTCACGAATCCTACTCCAGCCCTTAATGCAGCTTCAGCATAGGCTTCCGATGCCTTCTGCGCCCCCGTAGGTAAGTAATTGACTAGAATTTCCGAATTGGTGGATTCCAATTCCTTAACAACATCATCAATCTTAGCCTCAACTACCGGTATGTATGATCCAGCAAGCTCGGGGGCTATTCCATCAAGTAATGGCCCTGGTTTAACAATTACTCCCGTCTTGTCTACATCAATGATCTTTAATGCATTGTTGGGTGGAGTGAATATTGCTTCAGCTAAGTCCTTACCAACCTTCCTAGCATCAACATCGAAGGCAGCGGTGAACCTAATGTCACTAATGCTGTACCCGTTAATCTCCTTAAAGGTTACGCCGGTTGTATCATTGCTTAACTTATAGTACTGAACACCTTGAACTAGAGCTGAGGCGCAATTACCCACACCCGCTATTGACACCTTTATATTACTCCTCATTAATATGCTATATTAACAGCCGTTAATAAACTTTGCCTTAATGGTTAAACGTAGGCGTACTCATCCCTAGTTAACACCTCAGCGCCGCTCTCAGTAACCAGAACCATGTTCTCAACCCTAACTCCACCCACATCCTTAATGTAAATACCGGGTTCAATAGTAATTACATTACCCTCCCTTAATGCATCATTACTGTTAGGCCCAATAGATGGTCTTTCATGAACCTCAACACCTACTCCATGGCCAAGACTATGTATGAAACCCCAGGCAAAACCATACTCAGCAATAACCCCCCTAGCTGCAGCGTCAACATCACTTGCCTTAACCCCTGGCTTAACAATGCTTATAGCCTTCCTTGAAGCTTCAACAACGGCATTATAGGCATCCTTTAGCTTACCCTCAAGTGACCCAGTCACCAGAGTCCTTGTTAAGTCGGAGCAGTACAGCCTGTACCGTGCACCTATGTCAATTACCACAGTTTCATTAACACCAATGCGTCTATCACTATGCATATGATGGGGCTTAGCTCCATTTGGACCTGAACCAACTATTGGGTTAAAGGCAACTTCATCCCCACCATGACTTATTAACCCATGATATATGTATGCAGCCAAGTCCCGTTCCCTCATTCCAACAATTCTCATGTTGTATAATTCCTTCAATACCTTAAGGGTTATATTAATGGCGCCTTTGATTAATTCAACCTCATCAGGGGTTTTAACAGCCCTAATTTCAAGAATATCAGTTGAGGCGTCAATTAGCTTAGCGTTAGCCGCATCTAAGGCTTTCCTAATGAATTGCCTACTTGAATCGTCAATTAATACGCTTGTGCCTGGCTTAATCCATGAGGTGATTACCTTGGTTAATTCATCAGAGCCCCAAATTACATTCCCCTCTATGGGTAATTTATAGCCTGAGTAGGCCACTACGTCAGCCTTATCATTAACTAATTCCCTAGCCCTCTCCCAGTCGAGCAGTGGGGCGATAACTTTAATGGTTGAATCATCCACGTAGGCTAATACCCCATCCTCGTAGCCAAGTAGGTAACCCATGTTACTTGGGTTAGTTAAAATTAACGCTGCAGCCCCCTTATTCTTAATGATGGACCTTACCCTACTTAACTTATCTTCAATCATACTTACATGGTTAACTCAGCGTTTTTAATATTTAATCCTTTAACTGCGCTCAGCTCTTTAGCAACAGTGAGTATGCTTGAAGTGCCTTAGTAAGTAGGTTAAGGTCCCTCTTAAGCCTATTGTAGGTTTCCTCGCTTATTTGTCCACTGGCCCTAGCCTCCTCAAGGTTCTTAACCAAGTTCTCCACAGTGTCCTGGGATACTGTTGATACGTCTATTGACCTTATCCAATGGTTCATTAGGCCATTTTCCAATTCATTCAACAATTCCTTGGCTTCATCGTACATTTTACTCAATTCGCTCATGGCATTGTTTAACTCATTAATTAACTTATTGTATGAATCCTCATCAATTAACCCAATCTCCCTCTTAACCTCAGCTTCCTCTATCTGTTTCCGTAAGCCCTCTATCCCATTCCTAAGTTGATTAACCCTTGACTCAATGAGGGGGTATTCACTGTCCCATTCCCTCTTAAGGTCATTAACCGCGTTCCTGTAGCTAACCCAAGCCTCATCAAGCCTCTTAACCCCATCCCTATAGTGATTGAACCTCTCCTCAAGAACTTTAATGAGCTCCCTATAGACGTTTACGTACTCCTCCATTACTGGCCACCTATTACGGCTAATTGAGCCTTAATCTTCTCGTAAACCTCCTTACTTACCTTACCAGTCCTATAGAGTTCCTCAAGCTTAGCCAGTGATAACTTAACCTTAGCAGCCTCAGTGCTCTCTGATAGAACCCTCTTGTAGTGTGTTAGTATTGACTCCTGGATCTTATTAAACATCTCCTTCATTTCACTGAGCTGCTGGGAAACATTACTAAGTCTCTTATCAACATAGTCCCTAGCCTTACTGTACGATTCCTCATCAATAATACCCGCACTTCTCCTATACTCAAGCTCCTTAATGGATTCCTCAAGGTTCGCCTTAATACCCTCAAGGGAGGCTATGTACTGCATTATCAAGTGCTCATTCTTATCCAGCTCACTTTTGGCAGTATTAGCCTTATCCTCATAATCCTTCCAAGTCTCATCAAGCGCCTTAACCCTTCCCTGCATTGAATCAAGTATGCTCCTCAACTTATTGACAGCCTCATCCTCAGGCTCACTAATGGCTGTCCTCACTGGCACTTGCTGGGTAACAGTAACTATTGGCTTAACCTCAGTTGTAACCTGCTGAGTCTGTGCCACTGCCTGGGTTTCCTGCCCCTTCTGCCTTCTTACGTAATTAATGTATAATGGGCATGATGGGAAATCCATGAAACAGTACCAAGCCTCAGGGTTAACGGTACGGTCAACTGCGCCGCAAATATAGCCTCCCTCGGTTTTTTTAAGCAATGGGCAAACGTTCCTCATCAGACTTAAATAGATACCTTATGCTTATAAAAATTATGCTTAAGAATAATTCAATTAAAAGCCATTAAATAGAGCTTGGGCCTGATGAATTAATTCACTGTAGAAATCATAACCTACTTGATTCACCTAAGAGGGGGTACCGTTAGCACCTAGTTAAGTGTACTAGCAGGTCAAAGTACTTAGCATTAGTAGAGATGTCTTTAACCCTTAAATAGGAGGAAGGGAAGTAGGCCTTAGGTTTTGTGGTGGTTATGAGCAGTAGTGATGATTCGCAATGTAAGGGGAGTGATTGTGAGCTTGCCAGGATTAGCGCTGAGGTTAATAACTGTAGGAAGTGTCCATTATACTTAAGTAGGAAGAAGACAGTGCCTGGTGAAGGTAACCCGAAGGCTGAAGTCATGTTAATTGGGGAAGCACCAGGTAGGGTTGAGGATGAGACGGGTAGGCCTTTTGTGGGTGCTGCTGGTAAATTGCTTGATGAGTTACTTCGTGAGATTGGTGTAAATAGGGGTGATTTATACATAACTAATGTTGTTAAGTGTAGGCCGCCTAATAATAGGGATCCAACTGAGGAGGAGATTAACTCCTGTAAGCCTTACTTAATTAGGCAAATTGCTGCAGTGAAGCCTAAGAAGATAATAACATTGGGTAGGCATAGTACAAGAGTAATACTTAACCTTGGGGGCTTAGGCTTCAGTGAGTTAACTAAGGTTAGAGGTAAGGTGTTTAGGGTTAATGTTGCGGGTGTTAATGTTGAAGTTTACCCAACCTATCACCCAGCAGCTGCATTATATAATCCACCAGTGAGGAGCGTAATTAAGGAAGATTTAGCTAGGGCTCTCAGTATTAATAAAGGTGGCTCCAGCATCTTGGATTACCTTAATGGTTAATGAACAGTATGATGCATAAAATATATAAACAAATACTAGAATAATACTGGTGGACTTAGACGAGTTATCATTGGTTGTCACCGGGCCATTAGTCAAGTGGTACGTTAAGAGGCATGGTGGGTATCTTGAGAGAGTGCTAAAGAACGCTAAAGTGTATATGCTGCCTGAAAGGTTCATGGCAAGGGTCTTTTTCGCGTCAATAATTACAGCAGTCTTCTCAGTACCCATTGGATCATACTTAACCTACACCAGCGTTGAGTCAATCATGGGTGCATTGAGCTTCACGGTAAGGTCCATAATTATTCTTAGCATAGGCCTAGTATTGATTGCCCTCCCCTTCATAGTCTATGCCATGATGATGGCCTTACCTAAGATGCAGCTCTCCGACCTGCAGTACAGGGTTGACTCAGAGTTACCGTTCTTCGCAGCCTACTTGGCAATGATTTCCCAATCAGGGTTAAGCGTCACGTCAGCTATAGAAAGGTTAGCTAACATTAGGTTACTTGAGGCTATAGGTAAGATAGCTAGGGAGATTGTTGTGAAGAATAAAGCAATAGGCATGGATCCATTAACGGCCTTAACAGAAACAGCGTTAAGTACCCCTAGTCACCTGTTTCAAAACTTAATAATGGGTTACGTAACCAATGTTAGGACTGGGGGAGACATACTTCATTACCTTGAAATTAGGCTTAATGAAATAGTTAACGACACTCTTGATAGAATTAGGAGGGGTGCAGAGTTACTATCAACATTAATGGAATCATACATTGGGGCTGGGGTCATACTACTAATAGGCCTTAATGTACTTTACCTAGCCCAGGCAATAACACCAACAGGTAACTCAGTGAGCGCACTCCAACAGGCAGTTAGCAATAATCTACTCTTCGGGCTACTTGTTATTCCGGCAATATCAGTGGCGTTCATATACCTTGGTGAGGTTTCAATATACAGGGTCCCATACACTGACATTAGGCCCTACATAGCGGTTGGTTTATCATCAATAGTAGCCATGATAGCCCTCCTAATGGGTTATGGCACAGTGTTCCATGGTGACTTAGGTTACTCAATAAACGTAGGTCCAGTAAGCCTGGACTTCGCAACCTACATGGCCATAGTCCTAGTGATAGCGTACACCCCTGCTGCACTATACGCCGAGAGGGTTATAGCCGAGAGGCGTAGTCTTGAGAAGGCATTCTCAGACTTTCTAAGGGACTTCACTGAATTGCGTAAAAGTGGGTTTACACCTGAGAAGATTATAAGTACACTGGCTGACACTAGGGATTACGGTGCCTTATCTAAGTACCTTAGGGACATTAGTAAACAGATTAGATATGGTATACCAATTAGGGTTGTCTTATCGGAGTTCATGAATAAGACAAGGTCCTACTACGCTAGGGTTTTCGCATGGCTACTACTGGAGTCTATAGAGTATGGTGGAGCAACCCCTGAGACTTTGGAATCATTAGCCTCATTCTCATCATTAATGATTAGAATTAATGATGACTTAATCGCAAGACTTAAGCCTCTTAGGTTTGTTCCTTACATAGGGGCAATGATACTTACATTAACTTTAGTAATAATGGTGTTCACTGTAGTTAACTTATCTAGTGTCTTACTACACATCCCTCAATACTACGTTAACTATGTAATCGGCAGTTTCGCCTTAACAACAGTAGTTGACTCATTTATAATGGGTCTGGTTGCAGGTAAGCTGGGTGAGGGGGAGTTGTCAGCTGGCTTTAAGCATGCGATAGCCATAACGGCAATAGTCCTTATGATATACTTAGCGTCACCCTTAATATCAAGGATGTTCGTAATATGACTACCACTTATGGGGTTCAGCTTCACCACTAATTATTACTCTAAGTCTCTCAACGCCCTTAACTTCATCTATTATCCTAGCCACTGAGCTTGGTACAAGCTCCCTCCAGGTTGGGTCCCCTTTAATCATCATTTCCCTAATCCTACTTGACACGTACCTTTCCCTATCGAAGATGGGCTGCTGCCTAACCTCAACTCCACCCTCCTTAAGCAGCATGGCTACGAATGGGTTACCCGTATAGGCTACTTGGAAGGGGGGTAGGTAGGATTTAATGTAACTTAACCAAGCCGCATTGTTCTCAATATTAGGTACCGGGACTATCATGACCCTACTAAGGTCAACACCCACCTCCCTTAACCCCTCCCTAAGCATCCATATCCTCTCCCCCACTGTGAAGGGATCCTTATCAATGTAGTTGAATTGGGCCGATCCTAAAACAATTATGACTTCATCAACCTCCTCCAGGATAGCCTTAATGGCCCAAATATGCCCCCAGTGCGGTGGCTGAAATCTACCTATGAATAGGCCCCTCACCATGACTGTATCACTATTCATTACTTATTTAAGCTTTCCTTAACTAAACAATCCCAGGGGTTAGTAGGTTGGCTTACTGAAGTAAACCCACCCCTTGTACTGAAGTTCCCTTGAATTAAAGTAAACCCCATTGCCTTCTTCAACATTCGCGAAATCTACAAAGCCTATTGCCTTGAAGTAATTTAGGCACTCCGGCTTCACTGCAAGTACAGGCAAGTACTCTTCACCACCATTGAAGGTCACCTCCTCTGGGCTTAGGCCGTATTTGCGGCAGGTTAATTCAACATCGTTATTAATCGGCAGTGAGTAAACCTTTATCTTAACCCCCTTACCCATCTCATACAGTACTCTCCCTAATCCATCACTTGAATCCATTGACGCATTAATGCAGTTAATCCTATTAATTAATTCGTCACTGGGTATCCAGGGTTTCGGCCTCCTGGTTAATTCGATTCCTTTAGCTACAACTGGATCATTAATGTAGCTACCCAATAAGCCACTATACCAGAGCTTGAAGATTAACCCTGTGAAGCCGAATTCAGGTATGGTGACTAATACGTCACCCAACTGAGGTACCCTACCTATGGGTTTGTTTGCAATTCCAAGTAGTGCTACGTCTAATACGTCGTCATCGCCCTCATTTAAGTCACCACCAATGTAGGCGGCTCCAATAGTCTTAGCCGCATCCTTAATGCCCTTTACTAATTCCCTCAACTCGAACTCACTATGATTTCCCCTAAGGGTTAATGATGAAACAAGGGCTATTGGCTTAGCGAACTTAACAAAGATGTCTGAGGCGGCTCCAATGGTCATTCTCCAGCCTACATCATAGTAAGTCATGAAGTCGGTCTTTGTTCTAGATAATGAACCACCATCAATCTTAAGTGCAAGTAAGCCTACATTAGGTAACTCAACGTAGGAAACATCATTATCAACATTAGGGTACTTTAACCCAATCAGAGACTGCATTATACTAATCAACTTATCTTCACCAAGCTCCTTAAGCATCATGGTTGCTTGTGGAAAATATCTTTATAAATACTTAGGGGATGCGGTTATTGTGTCCACTGAAGCATCATCCAATGAACAAGAGGTTACACAACCACCCCAGGGAGAGGGACAGGAGCAGCCTCAGCAAGCCGCATCTCAAACTCAACAAGTAGTACCGCAGTTGAGGAAGCTTAGGTGGGGTATTGCGTATATTTACGCAAGCTCCAACAACACTATGATAATTATAACGGATTTAACCGGAGGTGAGACTGTGGCTAGGGTTAGTGGTGGGCAGGTTGTTAAGGCTGATAGGGATAAACCAAGCCCATACGCGGCAATGATGGCTGCCTATAAGGCTGCCCAAATAGCAATGGCTAGGGGTATTAATGCTGTCCACGTTAAGGTTAGGGGACCTGGAGGATATGGGCTTAAGGTTCCAGGGCCAGGTGCCGTTGCGGCTATTAGGGCATTGGCTAGGGCAGGTATGATAATTGGTAGAATTGAGGATGTTACACCAATACCCCATGATACCATTAGGCCACCTGGAGGCAGGAGGGGTAGGAGAGTTTAATTTAGTTTTAGGGTTGAAAAATCTTTATATATTAACCCTAACCGCTTCCTACTATATGACTGTAAACGACTTATTGTGGATGATTAATATAATACTGGTAGTGATTCAAACAATCCTAGTGGCCTTCATTCTAAGGGAATACTTAGATGCAGGCTTTACACCAATTGGTAAACTACTTATTTCAGCAGCTTTCCTATTCCTTGTCCAAAGCATGATACTCCTATCATCATACTACTACTGGTGGGTAATGAGGAATACTGATTACCACGTGGCATTTCCACTCCTCATATCAACCCTGCTAAGCCTAATTGGATTATTCATGCTTTATAGGATAAGCAGGCTATGAGACCTTTCCAACATTAAGTGAATATGTGTTGAATCTGCACGCCTGCGTTAATCGCGAATCATTAGTTTACCATGCGGCTTTGCATATTAAGGGATATATTAGATGTAGCATGTAAGTTAAAATTAATGAGCAATGATTTAATGACTGAGATACGTAGGCTTAAGCATGAAAGAAACGCAATCATACTTGGTCACAATTACATGGATTACGATGTACAGTTAATGGCGGACTTCACAGGTGATTCATATGACCTAGCTTTAAAGGCCATGGAGACTAAGGCAGATATCATAGTGTTTGCTGGTGTTAGGTTCATGGCAGAACAAGCAAAGGCGTTGAATTACGATAAGGTAGTCCTATCACCAGACCCAACTGCCGGATGCTCAATAGCAGACTCATTAGATGCGAAAACTCTAAAGGCATATAAGGAATCTTACCCTGAAGCCCCCGTAGTGCTTTATGTAAATACTAACGTAGAGGTTAAGGCTCTTGCGGATTACATAGTTACATCATCTACCGCTGTTAAGGTTATTAAGAAATTAAAGGAAAGTACAGTGCTCTTTGGACCAGACTCCAACCTAGCTGATTATGTAGCATCCTTAACAGGGAAAAGAATCATCAAGGTACCACTAAACGGTAAGTGTATTGTGCATGGAAACTACACTACAAAGCTCATGGATGATGCCAGGGTTAAGTATCCAAGGGCTAAGGTAATGGTTCACCCTGAGGCTCCATTAAATGTGCTTAAACTTGCTGATTTCGTAGGATCCACAAACCAGATGATTGAGTATGCTAAGAATAGTAATTATGATGAGTTTGTTGTTGGTACAGAGATAGGTATGATAAATGCATTGAAGTTGAAGGTTCCAGGGAAGACCTTTCACCCAATAACCACAGAGCCGTACGCCAGATGTCCATTCATGTCCATGATAACGCTGGATAAGGTATACAGATCCCTGAGAGACCTTGTCCATAGAGTCGAGATACCTAAATCCACGGCAAACGCCGTTAAGGATGCTTTCGAAAGAACTAGGAGGCTCATTGAAGGTGGTGTAGCTTGATATACATAATTGGTGATGGAATAGCAGGACTTACTGCAGCAATATCGCTAAAGCTACATGGTTACGACACTGTGGTAATAACGAAGGATGTTTATGGAGGCTCAAGCTACGTATCCAAGGGTGGTATTGCAGCTGCATTGTCCAGTGATGATTCACCTGAGCTACATGCTGAAGATACTGTGCGTGTTGGTGATGGTCTTTGCGATGTTAATGCCGTTAATTACTTCGTTAAGGAGGCGTCCTACGCCATTGACACGTTAGTTAAGTGGGGCTTCAGGTTTGATGAGGATCTTAGGCTTGAGGGTGGTCATTCAAGAAGGAGGATCCACCATAAGACTGATGAGACAGGCAGAGAATTAACGAGCTTCCTACTTAAGAAGGCTGTAGATCTGGGAATAAGTATCGTTAAGGATAGGGTTTTATCACTGATTGTTAAGGATGGTAAATTAAGGAGCTTCATAACTGAGAGTAGAGGCTTAGTAGGCGACACCGATGCATTAGTACTAGCCACTGGTGGTTACGCTTACCTATGGCAATATTCATCAAACCCACCTACAAACATGGGTGATGGCATAGCCATGGCTTTTAGGGCTGGTGCCTTAGTTTCTGACTTAGAGTTCGTGCAGTTTCATCCAACGGTAACCATGATTAATGGCGAAACCATGCTTCTCTCAGAAACATTAAGGGGTGAGGGTGCAATACTCATTGATAATAATGGTGTTAGATTCACGTTTAATTACCATAAGGATGGAGAATTAGCACCACGTGATGTGTTGGCGAGAGCCGTATACACAGAGATCATGAAGGGACGTAAGGTGTATATGGTGTTTAGTAATATCAAGGACTTCGAGAGAAAGTTCCCTGGCGTTAATAAATTCCTCAGGAGACATGGCTTGAACATTAATAGTAAAATCCCAGTCTTCCCAGGCGCCCATTTCACAATTGGTGGTATTAGGACTAACGTGAAGGGTGAGACAAACATAGTGGATCTTTACGCCATTGGTGAGGTTTCAGACACAGGATTTCATGGTGCTAATAGGCTAGCCAGTAATTCATTACTTGAGGCACTAGTAATGGGGATTAACCTGCCGAATTACGTGAATGAACCCTGGGAAGGACCTTCAACATCTGATGGTAAGTTAATTAATTTAAAGATTCCCGATGGATCCTCATCATTAAGCATTGATGAGATTAGGAGGATTAATTGGGAATTAATTGGTATAGTTAGGCATGGGGAAGGTTTACAAAGAGCAATGAGAATGTACGCATATCATGATATGCATTCAGGCACTGAAGAGAGTAATGCCATTCTTTTATCATACCTAACAGCATTATCTGCATTAATCAGGGAGGAATCCCGTGGAGTGCATTATAGGGATGATTATCCTAGTAGGGATAGTAGATGGGAAAATAAGAGAATATACCTTAGTCTAGCTCCTCACTAATCCTAAGGGTGAATCCTTTTTCATAATGATAGAAATTCTTTTATGTTTAGTTACGTTTAATATCCCTAGTTGAATCTATGAGTTTCATCCCCTATAAACACACTGATATCTTATCTACATGATTTCCAAGATCCACTCTTATAGGGTTATGAGGGGTCAGTGGAGACCATAATGAAGCCGAGGACAGCAACCAATAATTAAAAACTACTCCTAGCTGAATGGTAAATACAGCTTCATCATTAAGCATGTTACCATTTATCTTCAAGGGAATGATTAAGGTAAATACTGATGCCTTGAGGGATTACATAACAGTGGGGTGTAAAGGGTAATGAATGTGTTAACCTATTATCATAATTGGGAGCCTTCTATATGTGAAAAAGAAACAAAAACCCTGAATTAAGGGGTTATCTAGTGGTAGCTGTTAAGGCAAGAATCTTAACTAGGAGGATCTTAGTATATTACTTAGTAACCTTTCTTCTATTGGCTATGGGTGAAGTTATTGGTTACCTACTATCATTGGGGGGTATTCAAGTATTGAGTAAGAGTGAGCTGCAGGAACTTGAGAGCATAGCGCAGCATCCATCATACATGGTAATATTCATTCATAATCTCAGCCTTAATTTAATAATGAACATACCATTCATAGGCCCATTAATGTATGTTATTTTAATTGGATTCACAGGTGTTGCGCTTGGTTATATAGTAGTCAGTAGTATTGGCGTCAGCGTACTATATTTAATCTTAGCCTATGTTTCATCAGCCATACTACCGCATGGGCTATTGGAATTATTCTCATACTCATTATCAGTTTACAACTCTGTCAACATTTCAATAGATGTAGTTAAGCGGAGACCCTTAGGTACAGCCTTTATTTACTGGGTACTTAGGTTACTTCTATCAGTTTTAATACTCTTCATAGCGGCTTACGTAGAGTACGTGGAATTAACTACTGTAGGTGCAGTTATTCATGCGTAATACTAGGCTTAAGCTTAAGGCTATTCATGTAGTTTTAAGGGCGTTTACACTAAGGTACTTACTGTTCTCAATAGCTTCATCGCTAGCTTTAATATCAATAATAATAGCCCACTATGCGGTTGCCTATAATCAGCAATATAATGGTAGCATAGTTAAAGTATCGGTAGATTATGGTGTACTTACGGTGAGCAACGTTAAAGTATCATTTTATATTATAAACACAGCCTACGCCAGCATTTATGGGTTCAATGCTAAGGATAATGACTGTGTAACACTTAGCGAGCTACCGGGGAATTTAAGTACTCAGTTGATGCGTATGTTAAACTGCACCTTGATTAAAGAATATTCATATGGTTACCCCATCGCAATTAAATTCACTAATTCAAGTGGTATTAGTAATGGAACCTTAATAATACCTCAGGATCCTGTAGCTTACTTCACGGCTAGACTATTCAGTGAGTTATCTAGCTACACGCTGCTCATTTACATAATATTCACTGCAATTACAGCATTATCATCAATTTACATCTCATTAAATTACCTCGACTACTTAACAGACGCCTTCAAGCGGCTTAGGTTAATGATTGGTAATGATGCTGTTGCCGCAATAGTGTATTCACTATTACTCATCACAGTATCATATATAATCATCGCCATCATTGAGTATACCTTAGTTAGGCTTCTTTTAAGCACTGAGAGAGTTATTAATGTTAATCTCAGTGATCCAATGATAGCGTTCACTGAGCCATTAATAACCATCCTACTACCAATGTTAACAGTGTTGGTGATTTCATGGAGAAGAAGCTCATGGTCCTAATGCTTAGGAGGGTAATGGGCCATGTAGTCTCAGCAGCGTTCCTCATCGGGTTATTAACATATGGCCTAGCACTATTAGCGTCATTAACCTACACTGGATTAACGTTAATAGGTATTCCATTCAACATGCATGCAATAACAAGCAGAGGCTCATTAATGCCGTTCACCGGTATAGTACCCTTAAGTATCTCATACGCATTGAATCAAGTAGGAGTTAGGAATATTCCAATAGTGGTTGCCTTAGCCCTACTTGATTATAAGCACGTTGTCATGGTCTTAGGCTTCAGCAACATAACTGGGTCAGCCTGTTATGCAGGTTCAATAGTGGGTGTTAGGCCTGGGCTTCATTTGTTAACAAGCTACATCAGGAAAGTTACAGTACCAGTATTAGTAATTGTTAAGGGTAATGAACCATACTTAGTATGCAGTATGAATCTCACTGAGGCATTATCAAACGCCGGTTATGGTTCAGTAACAATGATACTCATACCTAGTAAATACTGGGGGAGGGCTTTATGGTTCATTAGGCATGGTATTAACGTAACCATAGTGAATAAGCTTAATCAAAGCGTTGACATTCAGTACAGTTACCTAGGGTTAAGTTACTTAGTTAATTACGGTTTGTTAAAACCAGGGGTTAGTGAAATTAACTTACCATTGAATTATTACATAGTATACGCCATAATTAATGAGACCCCAGTGCCAGTGGGTGAAGTACCTAAGGACCTTAACATTACTGTGAAGCCGCTGCTAAAGCCAATAACACTATTGAAGTCCACTACATGCATGCTCACCATAAATGCCCCTCAGGGTTCGAATGTAGTTGTATCGAATAATCGAGGTATGTCAATTATCCTTAATGCTGAGGAGCAATTAAACCTAACCTTACCCTGTGGTTCATACTTGTTAACCGCTTATAAGGGGGGAGAGTACTCAACCATTACCATTAACTTAACTAAACCAGTGGTGGTTAACTTAACCTTAACATCATTTTCAGGTGAAGTAACCGGCATTGAGAGTAATTATGCGGAGTACGCTAGGGCGTATTTCAGGGGGATTACTGCAGTTTACGTTAGCTTCATAGTTATTGCCATAGTGGCGGTGGGGCTTACTTTAGCGGGTTTACTGGGGTTAGCGTCTATGGTTAGGATGATTGCTTGGGCTACATCACCTATCCTTACATCATTATCATACTTAGCGAGTATTGGTTACATGAGGCGCGTTGAGCTCATTTTCATGGCTTTAATGCTCCTAATAATGAGTACAATAGCATCCTTTACATTCATAATCATAAATAATGTCCATGTAATATTAATAGTAAGGCAGCCTCTAGCAATTAATCCAGGCATCATAATTGTTGTCGCAGGTGTAGTAATAATGGGTGTGTGGTTAATGCTTCGTGAAGCGATAGAAGCATAGGCCCTAATGATATGGATTAACCTGCGTATTAATTCCTTCAAATTATTGACCACTATCAGTGCGATACTGTAATATACCTAAGCTGTGGGCTTAATTAACATGAGTAGTGAGGCAATATCAGTTCTAGAGATGCGGGTTCTGGATGCTAACACCACGTATCTAGGTATTGATAGTAGGATACTAATGGAGAACGCCGGTAGGGGGGTTGCGCAGGTTGTTTCATCAAGGTGGCCGAATGCAACTAAGATACTTGTTGTCGCTGGGTTAGGTAATAATGGTGGGGATGGTATTGTGTCCGCCAGGTACCTTTACAATTGGGGTAAGGACGTGGTAATTGTATTACTGGGTAGGGTAAGTGACATGAAGGAGGAGCCTGCTGCAACTAACTTGAAGATATGCCTAAACTTATTAGGATGCAGAATAATGGAGGCTAGGGATGAATTAGAGTTACTGGCCTACCAGGATTACTTCATTAAGTGGGCTGATGTTATTATTGATGCCATCCTAGGCATTGGTGTTAAGGGTAGGATTAGGCAACCTGCCTCAGCGGCGATAGACCTAATAAACATGTCGAAGGCGCCTAAGGTTGCTGTTGACATACCTTCAGGTCTGGATCCTGACACAGGTGATGTTACTGATAAGGCTGTTAAGGCTGACTTAACGGTAACAATGCATAAGGCTAAGCGTGGGCTCATAGTTGATAAGGCTAAGCCATACGTTGGTGAATTAGTGGTAGTGGACATAGGGATCCCGAGGGAAGCAGAGTTAATAGTGGGGCCTGGGGACTTGAATTATCTAACGTACGCTAGGAGGCTTGACTCTAAGAAGGGGGACTTTGGTAGAATAGCCATAATAGGAGGTTCAAGGGATTACACTGGCGCAATAGCGCTAACGGCACTGGCCTCATTAGTCACAGGAGCTGACTTACCAATAGTCTACGCACCTCATGATGTTGCACATGATATTAGGTCGCAAACACCAAACCTAATAGCTGTGCCACTTGAGGGTGATTTTTTAAGTAAGGATAATGTTGGACCTGTACTTAGGGGGATTGAGAGGGCTAACGTAGTTGCCATAGGTCCTGGTTTAGGCCTTGAAAGGGTGACAATGGAGGCGGTCTACATGATACTTGATACAGCTGTTAAGTTAGGGAAGAGGATTGTTATTGATGCTGATGCAATAAAGGCTATTGGAATTGGGAAAAGGCTTAACCTACTTAAGTCAGGTGTAGTATTGACCCCACACGCTGGAGAGTTAAAGGAATTACTGGGTATTGATGTACCTAAACTTAACCCAGTTGAAACTGGGCAGTGGCTTAAGGAACAGGTCTCCAAATGCTGCCCAGGCAGTGTAATTCTCCTTAAGGGTAATACAGACATTATAAGTGATGGTTCTAGGTTTAAATTAAACATGACTGGTAATCCAGGTATGACCGTTGGTGGAACAGGTGATGTGCTAACAGGTGTTTTAGCAACAATACTTCATAGGGTTAATGACCCCCTTGAAGCTGCTGCCATAGCCGCATTCATAACTGGTGTTGCAGGTGACTTAGCAGCATTAGAGCTAGGTTACCACCTAACTCCAATGGATGTGGTTACTAGGATACCTAAGGCATTTTCCATCTTCATAAACACTAAGGGAGTAGTGGAGGAGGCTTTACATAAACCACTGAGGGAATTCCTGGTTAAGCATCAGTTAATTAAGCAGGAGTAGATAATAATGCGGCTATTAACTCCCTGATAAGAGCCCTATTAACGCCTTCCTTAAGCTCTCATTGTTAATATACGTATTGGTTAAAGCTTCATCGTATTTACCATCGATAAAAACCATGTTGTTTTCCAACGCCACATTAAACCAACCAACACCTAAGGGTTCCTTAGGCATTACCTTAAGTAGATTCTCATATATCCTCCTGGTAACCCGTAGGGTTACTATGTCCATTAAGTTTAGGTTAACCTTAGCCATGTATTGGCCTGGATTATATATGGGAATCAGTATGTAATCCTTAAAACCGAACTTTAAACCATTTTCAAGATCACTTATAGCATCATTAATCCACTTAATATCATTATTTATTATGTCCCTAATGTCCTGGTAAGGTATAGGCTTCAATTCACCATTACCTACACCGTTTGTCTTAAATGACTTAATTAAACCAACCTTAGCCAACGCATCCACTCTACCTATCAAGTAAGCTTCAATCCAAAGATCCTTCCTAATCCTGTAGAATGGCAGCAGCATTACTTAAATGAATTAGTAGCCGGCTTAAATGCGTTATTCAAATGTTACGCATAAAATCCAGTATCCAGAAGGGTATTTTATGATAATAAGCGGTAGAAACCTCAATAGTGGACTACCCTTAGGTGGAATCGGTGCTGGCGCTATTGAATTCTTCCCAGACCTTACAATAGGTAATGTAACCATAATGAACAATTGGTTAAACCCCATTAAGGTAATTAGAGGATTCCACATAGTCTTACTGGGTGAGGAGCCGCTCTTCCTTCAATCTAACCCAGGTAAGAATGTTGAGGTTAAGCCGCAGTATAGGCATGTTGATAATATTGAGGTTGAGGCACAGTACCCAAGAATTAAGTATAAGTTCGCTAATTTACCCATAAGTGAAATAGAATTTTATACACCCATAATTAAGGGTGATGTTAAGAACTCATCATTACCATTAATAATAGTTAGGGTTAAGGGCAATGGTACTATTGCATTCTCATTCCCAAACATAGTAGGTAGTAGGAGGTGGGGTCGTGCAAATTACTCAATAACAGGTAAGGTTAATGGCGTTTTATTTAGGAATCTAAAATCACTACAGAGTGATCCAGCCTATGGTGAAGTCTTCATTGGCTGTGAAGGGTGCTTCACGTACTCAGGGTACTCCTACTGGGTGCCCACTAGGGGCGGTATGACAGAGGATATTTCAATATTCAGTAAACTAGGCAAATTAAATGATGAAGGTAGGTACTTTATAAGGCCATATGCCAGGGAGGAGATTGCTGGGGTAGTGTGGAAGAGGGTTGAGGATGAGGCCTTATTTTTCATTACTTGGTTCTTTAATTCAAGGCCATACCATTACCCATACGGCCACTACTATGAGAATTTCTTTAATTCAGCTATTGAGGTGGCTGAGTACGCCTTAGAGAATAATAGTTCATTGAAGCCTCTTAGCGTGAATACTGATGATTGGTTAAGGGATGCCGTCCTAAATAGCCTATACGTATTGACTTCATCAACCTGGTTAACTAAGGATGGTAGGTTAGCGGTTTACGAGTCACTATCCATAGCACCATTAATGAGCACTATAGGATCAATGACATGGGATGGGTTATCCTTTGCGTTACTTGACCTCTACCCGGACTTAACGGTTAAAATGGATGAACTACTAGGGTTCTACACGCGTAATGGTGAAGTTCCCCATGACTTTGGGGAAGAGAGCCTCGAGGATCCAATATACGGTGCCTCATACTTGTACCCGTGGAATGACTTAGGCAGCACATGGGTGCTCATGATTTATAGGGATTACTTAATTACAGGTAATGTTGAGGTTTTGAAGAGGAATTTCAATAGAATGCGGGAGGTTATTGATTGGCTTATAAGTAGGGATTATGATGGTGACTGCATACCTGATTCAAGAGGTGGATTTGATAATTCCTACGATGGTACAAACATGTATGGTGCATCATCATACATTGCTTCCCTATTCCTATGCTCACTCCAGGCATTAATTAAATCAGCTGAGGTACTTGGAGTAAGACTCAGTGATAAGTATGAGTTATGCCTAAGTAAAGGTAAGGATACGTTGAATTCACTGTGGAATGGCCACTACTTCGTAGCGTGGAGATCAAGTAGGGAGGGTAGTGAATCATGTATGAACAGTCAACTCCTCGGCCAATTCTGGTGTGATTTTCTTAAGCTACCAGCATTAGTTGATGACGATAAGATTAATGGAGCCTTAAGGTCAATATATGAGCTTAACCATAGGTCATCACCACATTGCCTCCCCAATTCAGTTAAGCCTAATGGGGAAATCGACTCATCATCAGGTCAAATGAGGTCCTGTTGGCCTAGGGTAAGCTTCGTGGTTGCAGCCCACATGGTGCTTAGGGGAATGGTTAATGAGGGCCTTGAGATCGCTAAAAAGGAGTGGAGTACAATCTCAAGGCTGGAGCCATGGAATCAGAGCTCAAGGATAGATGCTATTGAAGGTAGGAATGTAGGCCTAGACCACTACATAGGTAGCGCCTCCCCATACATACTGTACTTAGTTATTAGGGATTTCACTAAAAGTAATAAGGTAGGACACTACTCTTAACGTACTCTAGGACATTCTGTTCATGGTTAAACATCTTCGTGAAGGCAGCCTCAATATTCCTTGATTTTATAGCATCATAAACATCCCCATGCTCCTTAGCCTCCTCCAGTCTCCTACTGTAACTTGTGAATATGTTGACCCTAACTATCTTAAGCTTAAGCCTAATCTGCTTAAGTGTAGAGGCTATGAACTTATTGCCGCTTGCCTCAGCCACAAGTTCATGAAATTCACCGTTTAATTCAGCCAGCCTAACAGGGCTAGGATTAGGTTGCATAACCTCAGCCTTAATCATATCAATCAAGTTGCCCATCTTAACCAATTGATTATCCGTAGCCCTAATGGCGGCTAATCTAGCGGCCATTGCCTCAAGCGGTATCCTCTCCTCATAAAGCTGCACCACATCATCCTTAGTTATTGGTGTAACAACGTAGCTCCTCCCATCCTTAACCACAAACCCCTCCCTCTCAAGCCTAGCTAAAGCTTCCCTAACAGGTGTTCTACTGGCCCCAAGCATTGATGCAATCCTATCTTCCCTTAAGGCCTCCCCTGGCCTGAACTTACCTTGGATTATGGCGTTGAGCAACTCTTCATACACCCTATTAACCAGTAACTTAGGCTCCATATGTACATTAGTATACTACTCCAGTGTTTATAAGTTTAATTTAAAATAAGAAAGCACATAGTTTTTTAACCGTATCTAGATTTAAGCCATTAGCTAATAATGTACATACATTTGAATATTAGAAAGGTTTTTAAAGGTTTCCGATATCGGCATCTCTATGAACAGTAAACTAGCTATAGTTACACTAATGGTAACTACACTACTACTGATAACTAACGTGGCCAATGCACTGATGGTTACAGGCCAAGTAAGTACGCTTGCTGCACCAGGCCAGAATGCAGTGCCATTAGTAATATCAATCATTAACAATGGTGAAAGCCCATTACTCAATGTAACGATTAAGCCAATTTTCAGCTTCCCCTTTGGACCATATAACTACTTCAATAGTTCATACAAAGTGACAATACCAGTGATACCACCCGGTTCAAGCATCAACATCACTGAGCTGATTAATGTTAATCCAAGCGCCAGTAATGGCATTTACCAACTTAAGGTAAACGTAACATACATTGAGTTAACTGAAGTATTAATGAATAGAAGCATGGTGATTATACCGCGAAACGCCAGCAGCACCTTCAACATAACCATACCAGTATTAGGTTATGTTAAGTTTAATCCAGGCTTACCAACATGGGGTTCGGTTAATAGTCCCATTGAAGCTACACCGGGGATAGGTGTCTTGCCTTTAGTTATACCTATACTAAACTCTGGTAATGTTATGGCATCTAATGTCTCTGCCACAATAATCATAGGTGATGGCCTATTGCCAATAATTAATAAGAGTTACATAGGCTACGTACCCCCTGGAACACCTGCCTACGCAGTTTTCCTAATTAATGTAACAAACAAGGCTCCAGTGGGTGTAATTAATGGGAAGGTAATTCTACACTACTTCTCCAATACGACACAGGTAATTACAGTTAACATACCCGTAGTAGGTGAACCAAGGCTTATTACCCAAGGAGCTGGTTGGGGTTCACCAAGCAGTCCAATTGCAGTAGGCCCTGGCTACGGTATTGTTCCATTATTCGTAACCATAGTTAACTCTGGTACGGCTAATGCAATGAATATTAACGCTACTATATCATTACCAAGCGGCTTCACCCCACTGGTCAACTTCACGACAATAGGTGGTGCACCAATAGGTGTACCTGTCTACGCGGTGTTTATCGTTAACGTATCTAATGTGCATCCAGGCACTTACTACGCTAACTTAACGTTAACGTACAATAATGGGCTCACCTCAACACTAAGGGTTCCTATTGTTGTATCTGGGGAACCAAGACTAATAACTGAGGGTACCGTATGGGGTTCACCAAGCAATCCCCTTACTGTTGGCCCAGGATATGGTGCAGTCCCGTTAACATTCATACTAATTAATTCCGGCACTGCCCCTGCAATGAATGTTAAGGCCAACGTGTCATTACCGGTAGGATTCATACCATTAACCAGCAATGTAACAATAGGTAACTTACCAATGGGTACTCCTATCTATGTAACCTTCATGGTTAATGTAACTAATGTTAAGGCTGGAACCTACTACGCAAATTTAACGTTAACATATAGTGGTGGTTCATTAACAATTAAGAGGATACCCATTGTTGTTACTGGAGTCCCCAACGTAATTATTGAATCCTACTACACTAATCCACCTAACCTATTTCCAGGTTACCCAGAATCACTTCTAACCATTTACTTAGGTAATTCAGGCACGGCTATAGCTAGGAACGTTAAGGTTACACTCATTGGTGATAAGTACATTAGCGTGGTTAACCCATCAAATGGCGTCATCAACATTGGTAATTTACCAATTGGTGAACCTATACCGGTGAATTTCATTCTATCTACGGCTAATGGCATATACAGTACCGTTCAGGCGAATTTAACATTAATAATTAACGGTACGGGCTTCAATAAGACTTACGTAATACCATTAATTATTAAACCTAAGGCTAACCTAGTGATAGCTAACGTAACCGGTGACTTAAGTGTGGGTGATAGTAATGTGCCGCTTTACATTACAATAATTAACAATGGTAACGTAACAGCCAAGAACATTGAGGTTATTTTAAATGGCCAGGGAGTAATAGAGCCACATGTAAGTAGCAGTAACCCACTTAGCGCATTAACAGCAGGCACATTATTCATAGGTGATTTAAAACCAGGGCAGGAGAAGCAAGTTGTCTTCATGGTGGATGTGCAGAATGGTATAGATCCAGGGAATTACAAGGTTACATTAACGCTATTATGGAATCAAACCGGTTCATTAATACCGATGGTTCAGAACGATGAGTTTACAATTCACGTTAACCCATCATTATCTCAACAGTTCGTTAGCCTGCTGATACCCAATAAGGTTTCCTCAATGCTATTTTATATTGTGCTGGTGCTTGTGATAGTTCTCCTAGTATTATTGGCAAGAAGCCACAGTGTAACTCAATAATAATATAAGGGTATTTCGTGTTTTTTAAACGATAAATTATTATTACTCTGAATCATAACTATAGGTGTATAGTCATGAGTAAGTTAACTAAGACTGAATTAGCGGTGGGGGACCTGTACTATAGGCAGGGATTGAAGCCTAGGGAAATTGCTCAAAGGCTAGGTATATCAATAAACACTGTGTATAAGGCGTTATCAAAGTACAGGGCTTATTCAAGGGATAACATAGGTGATGGTGAGAAGCCACAGGAATCTATGGTTAAAACCAGTGAAGCAAACACGCAGCAACCGTTAGGTGCTGCGACAATTAACTTGAGCTTCACAGTGAGCATTAACCAAGCCCCATCAGCAGGCTACCTGGAGCTCAGTAGTGTGAATGAGACCCTTAATTCACTAATGAGGGAGATTAAGCTCATTAAGGATGATTACGCGCAATTGATTAACGCTATAATGGACTTGAAGAAGCTCATTAGTAGCGTTAATACTTCCAACTGCAGTAATGCGTATGACGGTGAATTTAATAATCAACGTGATTTAAACTTACCAAGCTTCGTTAAGGATAACGTGTGGGTGGATATTATTAGGAGTAAAGAGGGGGGAAGGTCTATGTTTATTTCTGCGAAAGGTTCATAAATAAAGCCAGTACAGTTAAACTTATAGATAACTTATGGGGCAAAGAAGCCTAATAATGCCGCTAGACTCAAGGCTGACAGATGTAATAGGGTTAATAGACACTATACTTAATGATTTTGGGGGAAAGGCGGACATTTACGCTGTAGCCCAGCATATGGACGCTGACCTAGACGACATCATACCTAATCTGAATGCCGCAATATACCTAGGATTCCTAAAGGTAATTAACGGTGATGTGGTAGTTACTGAACTTGGTGTTAAATTTCTTAATTCCAAAATACCTGAACGTAGGAGAATGCTACGTGAATTAATATCCAGTATTGAACCCTTTAAGACTGCCATAGAAATAGGAAAGGATGAACCCTTCCCACTTGAGAAGCTGATAATGGCCTTAGTTAACAAAGGGTATAGTGAATTTAAGGCACCTGGAATAAGAGACCTCTTAACAATACTACTATCGGAATGGGGAGCTTACGCTGGTTTAATAAAGAAGAGGGGGGATGAGTATATAATAACGTAGAATAATTAATGAACCCACTGATTGCTGATGAAACGAACAGTAAACCCTACTTTTAAGGTTGAAGACAGGAGTCTTAACCCTCAACTAGTCAACCCAGTATCAGAATGAGGAAACCCATTACTGTAAATATAATCCGCGTCTCCTTAACACTGATGCAACCTTATTATCCCATGGTGTTAACCCAAGCCAGATTAATAAATTACCCAACGTATTTAAGTCAACTGCTCTTAGTGTGCTTAATTCCCTGTGGAGTCTATTAATCTTATCAGCCTTAGATTGATTAGATATCACGGCATCCTCAAGATTATAGTTACTGAACTTAACCATTAGCAGTATTGACACTAGCTTGTTTATCCTCTCAGGAACCCCAGTTAACACACCTCTTAGGGTTAACTTAACCCTAGGTACGTTAAGTTCACTTAATCCTAGACTTTTATATAATTCATAGGTTTCACCCTTCCTAATTACTTCACTATCACTTATACCACCGATTATGAATGCATCAGTTGATTTAATAATGTCTTCAGTTAACTCAACATCACCATATGGGTCAAGCATTACTGCTGATTTCAAGTAATTTGACGGTATACTCCCCAGGAATCTTGTGGCAGTATTAATATTACCAGTGAATTTACGGAGTAAATTCATGAACTCATCATCAACGCCAGCTATGGTTAAGTTACCATCCCAAAGGTACCTCCTTAACTCTCTAAGAGTCTGCATTAACTGTATTATTAAGCTCCTTAGTTCATTCTCAGTATGTCTTCTCCAAAAGGATACATCAATTATGAACTGTGGGTATTCAGGCATTACGGCATTATGTTTAATTACTTCACCGCATTTATAATCAATGAAGCAGTCAGTCTCATAAGTGCCTAGTGAACTTAGTATTGGTAAGTCATCAATGCTTACTAAAACTTCTCCCCTCCTAGAGCCTTTACACACGTTCAACTTGCCTAGCAATACCTGCACAGCAACCTCATTAAAACCACCATACCTACTCAGTAGCCTACTACCTACATAGATGCTATTGCAGATTCCACGTAGTGAACGCATTAATGCAGTTAGTGCATACATTCGTGAGGGCAATTGAATAAGGCTTAATATAAAGCATTTCTTAAATGGTTACTCTGAAGTTTAGGCGCTTCAGCAATTCATTATACCTATTCCTTATTGTTACATCTGTAACACCAGCGATTGATGCAATTTCTCTTTGCCTAATTTTAATATTATATATTAATAAAGATAAGTATACCATGGCTGCTATTGTTGATGTAAATGTTTTCCCATTAAATAAGCTAACCGCCTTACCCTTATTTATCATGTCCCTTATCAGCAGCATTAATCTATGCTTAATGTTGCTATTAACATTGATGACATTAACAATCTTCAGGGTCATGTTAATTAATTGCTCATCATTGTAGATACCCTTAATGTTCATTAAGTTAGCTATGTGCATATATGCCTTATTAAAGCCCTTAACATCAACATCACTATTCTTGAGCAGATCCTTCATGGTACACGGTAGGTTACGTTTCCTGCACGCTATGTAGATTAAAGCTACGGCAGTCTCCTTAATTCTACCTCTGTAACCCATCTTAGTTAATAACCTATAGTTTAACACAACCTCATCTAATATTGACTCAGGTAAACCAACATTAGCTATAATTTGCTTAGCTATGGATCTAAGCATCATTATGTTGCGTTCACTTGGGCTGAATAATGATAATGATGGTATTATCCTAAACTTAGGCTTATTAACGCTAATTACGTCAACATATAGGTTGAACCCGGGTGATGATGCACTTACTGGACTAGCCCTTGATAATGATCTACCGTTTTTATCGACTCCCCTCCATTCAGGCCCCTTATCTATCTCATGATCTATCATTACGTAACCACACTTGGCGCAGTAAACCGTACCTTTATGTTCATCATAAATAAACTCACTTGAACCACATACTGGGCACTTATCCATGTGTACTCACCTCCTCATTACCCTATTATAGTCAATATCCCTAACATAAGCCTGCTTACCAACATAACTAGTAGCGTCTAGGCCCTTGATAGGTTTGATTAATGCATAGGGTGAGTTAACAGGTCCTATTATATCCTTGATGGTGCCTATCCTCCTCATTGAGTAATCCATTGTTACTAGGCCTACAAGCCTATCAGCCTTACTTGAATTAACCTTGGCAACTATTAAACCATCCCTAGCCACGTGTAGTATGACCCCAATTCTTATAAGTGGCACGTATACTTTTCCCATTAGCTCCTTATTAAGGATTATCGATTAATTAACCAGGAAATACCGTAAAGATACACTAGAACCATTATAAGCCGAGTTAGAGACATTATGCGTATAAGGGGGCTAACCTTTAAAAGGCCCTTCATAAGTGGTTTAGCGATGGCTAAGTTAGCTGCCTTTTACCAAGGCAATGATAGCAAGAAGGTGACGGGTGGATTTAGGGCTAAGCCCTATAGGGTTAAGAGGAAAGCCCTAGGAGGCGGCCCACCTACTAATACTAGGCTTAGCAATAAGGAGAAGAGGCTGATTGAAAGGGTTACTGGGGGTAATGTTAAGATTAGGTTAAGTGAGGCTGGTTACGCCAACGTATTTGATAAGAGTAGCGGCACTAGTAAAGTGGTTAGGATACTTAGGATTATTGAATCCCCAGCCAACAGTGACTTCATTAAGAAAGGAATAATAGTTAAGGGTACCATAATAGAGACTGAGGTGGGTAGGGCGGTTGTCACTTCCCGTCCAGGCCAAGATGGCGTAATTAATGCTGTTAAAATATGAATTAAAGATACCAGTAAGTTAAGCTTCATTGTTGAAGACCTGCATGCATCTAAACTTTAGAGATAGATTTATAAGTGAATTTACGTATAATAATTATGCCAAGCGAGGAGGGGGAGGAGATAGAGAGGGAGAGTGTAACCTCAGAATTGATAACTGAGGCTGGAAAACGCATTGTTAAGATAAAGTTATCAACAGGAAAAACATCCGCTGGGAAATTATTCGGTAAACGCGGCAGGGGTGGTAGACCAGACTTCTTCAGGATAGTCTTTGGCGCCGTGGCGAATGGCCTAAGGTCAAGCCTAGGTAATGAGGAGGGGGAAGCCAAGTTCAATGAATTAAGGAACAAGAGCGAGTTCAGGAAGTCACTGAGCCAAGTGTTTAAAGACATTAGGGATTGGTTTTTCAATGAAGCCATTAAGCAGTACAACATTGGTAAGGGTGACGTCTTCGCGATATTAACTGAATTAGACCTTGACTTAGAAACAGGAGAATTGAAGTGGGTTCGTGAAGGTAGCCAAGTTATTTACTGGGTTAGGAGCGATAAAATTAGGGCAGTTGAATCCTGCGGTAAGATTGAGGAAGAGTACAGAAAGCTTAAGGAGGATTATGATAAGCTTAGGGAAGAGAACATTAGGCTTAAAGAACAGAATACTGCATTATCTAAGGAATTAGCAAACGTTAAGGCAAGGATAAGTGAATTAATGAAACTGCTTGGTAACCAAGAATAGTTAAAAAGTGTGAATCACCTAGCAGGTATGAGAGTAGTTGTTGAGGAGAATGAGGTAGCGTTCAGAATACTTGTTAATGAACCTAAGCCTATAGTTAACTTCGAGTATAAGGCTGGGAATGTAGTTAATGAGTTTAAGGGATTTGCCCACGAATTTAAGCTTCTCAATCATGTAATCAGGATTAAGGAGGAGGGTAATAGGTTAATGATGAGTAAGGATCTTGATCTTAAGGAGCATGTGCTTGGGCTTGGTGAGAAGGCCTTTGAGCTTGATAGGAGGAGGGTTAGGGTTAGGATGTGGAACCTAGATGCCTCAGCTCCAGCCCCATATAATTGGTATAGTGACCCACTCTACGCATCAATACCATTCTTCATAAGTGTTAAGAATGGTGAAGCAGTGGGTTTCCTAGTGAATTCGCCAGCTGAATTAATATTTGATGTAGGCTTATCTAAGTATGATGAGGTTAACGTAATAATACCTCACAGTGATGTTGAAGCATACGTGATTAAGGGACCTAGTATAGAGAAGGTTATTGAGAATTACACCAGCATAACTGGTAAGCCCCTTGATCCACCGGACTGGGCGCTTGACTACCAAATATCAAGGTGCTGTGGGTATGAGCCTCAGGACATGGTTATTAGAATAATTGATGAGCATGATAAGCTTGGGGTAAAGCCCACCGCAATATACCTAGATTTACAGTACATGGATTCCAATAAATTATTCACATGGGATAAGTCCAAGTTCCCAAATCCAAGACTCATGATTGAGGAACTACATAGGAAGGGTGTTAAGTTAATCACAATTATTGACCATTGGATTAAGCTTGATCAGGGTTACGAAACCTTCATAAGCGGATTAGGTAAGTACTGTGAAACACCTAATGGTGAACTATACGTTGGTAGAGGATGGCCTGGTGCTGTGGTTTTCCCAGACTTCTTTAACTCCAAGGCCCGTGAATGGTGGAGTAACCTAATTGAGAGGTGGGTTAAGGATTATGGGGTTGATGGTGTTTGGCTTGACATGAATGAACCAACAGATTACGTTAGGGAGAGGGAGTGGTCTATTGATAGGGGTACTTTACATAGGCTTGATGATGGTAGGGTTATTAGGCATGAATTAGCTAGGAACGCCTACCCATACTTCCAGGCAATGGCAACATACGAGGGCCTTAAGAAGGCTGGACACGATAAGCCGTTTATACTGTCCAGGGCTGGATACGCCGGTATTCAGAAGTACGCATTCCTCTGGTCAGCCGACAATACACCATCTCAAGATGATGTACTACTTCAAATGCAGCTAATGGAGTCAATGAGCCTATCAGGTGTACCATTCTTCGGATGCGATATAGGTGGATTCATAGGTAGGGGTGATTCAAGGAGGTATAGGCCCTACACTGATCAAGGTGAATTACTAGTAAAGTACTATAGGGCTGCGTTATTCTTCCCATTCTTCAGAAGCCACACTAGTAGTAATCCTGATAGGGAACCCTATGCGCTTAGGAGCGACTACGCTGCCGCAATTAGGAGAGTTATTGAGCTTAGGAGAAGCTTCATGCCTTACCTCCTCGCCCTAGCCACTGAGGCCCATGAGACAGGCCACCCAATAATTAGGCCCCTAGTCTACCATTTCCAGGATGATGAGGACTCATACCACATTATTGATGAATACATGGTTGGCAGTGGCCTACTCTATGCACCTCAAATATATGGTGGTGAGAGAAGTGCGTATTTGCCTAAGGGTAATTGGGTTAACTGGTGGAGTTGCGAGGAGTATAGGGGACCAGCATGGATTAAGACTAATCAGGAATTCCCACTATTCATTAGGGAGAACTCAGTAATACCAACATCTACTGAAGTTAGAGTTTATGGATACGCCACATTAAGGCTACGTGATGGGAGAGTCGTAGAGTACGATGGTAAAGCAATTAAGGCCCCAGGCTACAGTAAAGCCACAATACATGAAGATGGGGGGTGCCGTGAAGTTCAACTAACGTAATTACTGTAATATTAATTACCCATTAATGATTCACATAATCTCCCTTTAAAGACTTCCATGGAGAATTCCTCAGCCCTTCTCATGGCTAGCAGTGCGTAATCATCATATCCACCCCTGAGCACATGTTCAGCAGCATTGGTAGCCTCTTCTAAATTACTATAGCCTAATCCATACTTACCGCGATCAATTATATCATACCATGGGCCACCTGACTTAGGTACTATCGGTACTGCACCAGTGGCCATTGCCTCAACAACAACAATACCGAATGGCTCATGCGGCTTACCGTGAATAAATACCTTTGACCTACCGAGTATACTATATGATTCGTCTATACTTGGGTTTAATATTAACTCAACTTGCTTAGCTAAACCCATTTTCTCAGCAAGCTTAAGCAGATTAGCTACATATGCTTTAGCCGACATGTCTTCAGCCGAACCCATTATGTATGCCTTAGCATCAATACCCCTATCCTTTAACCCACGGAGAACCTTAATGACTAATTCATGGCCTTTTGCTGAACCAAGCCTACCAAAGGATACTAATGAATCCTCTCTGCTTTCACTCCTATATTTACTCGCTAACTTGACATCAACAGGTGGATGAAGTACCTTAGGTAGTATTCCTATTACCCTATAGGTTACGTATGCTGTAACATAACTGTTAGCGAAGAGGTATTTTGCCCTTTTAATAATATTGTAACTTGAGCCAAGGGCTTGAATGGCCATGGGTAGCATCCTATGAGGCTTAGCCAATGGTGCAATGGGTCTTCTCCTATCAGTGTAACCATGAATATAGAAGATTACGTCATTATGTTTAATAAACTGTGATAAATATAAATCATCTAGGTACACTAAATCATAACTACTGCTTATGCTTATCAGCTCCCGCATACCTACCGTAGAGTTAACTAAACTACACACAGGATTTGTGCAAGGAAGATTCTTGATCATTCTAATGTTAACACCACTTAAGTCTACACCATGAATGCTCTTAATGTGGGATATGCTGATTCTGTGGCTTGTTAAAATATCAACATTGAATCCACACTCTAGTAGTGCCTTAGCGAACATTACGTATAGTCTCTGTGCGCCTCCAATTCCATTAATTGACCAATATACTAACGCTCTCATAGTTGAGTGATGCATACTGGTTATTTTTAAGGCATCTATTATCCTAAGTAGATTATAATTACTTTACTATTAACCCAAGTATCTTAGTTTATCGCATGAGAAACCTAAACTTCCCCTTATCTTAGCATACTTATAGAGTAATTTCACGTAACTTTCCGTAATTGCCATATTTAAGCCTCTTAGGAAACCATAATCCCTCATTCTCTTAATCGCTAAGATGGGTATTAACACTATTGGTGACAATAACCTCACAGCATCATCAGTTACATTAACTGACATGATTATGCCATACCTTGACGCTATTTTAATGTACTTAATATCGACTGAAGCATTCATAATGCCCTTAGTTACTTGGTTCATTTTCACAGGGTCATGTTGAATTGCCCCAGTGAATCCAATGAAAATACCCCAGCCTGAGCATTGGAAAGCCCTCATTAGCCATGCATCCTCGTAAAGATGCAGCTCTGGTGGAATTATTCCAAATCTCTCCCTAATGGTCTTTAGGGCATTCCTCCTTAAGGCTATATCATTCGTCCTCCCCCTTTCTAGAAATGTTGTTAAGAAGGCCCTGAGTCTTTTACCATCAATGGCTACGTGGCTTAGGTTAATTTCCTCAATGCTATTCACATCATAGGTTACGCCGTAGAACATTCCAATTCTATTATCAGTAAAGGCATGCAGGGCCTCGTTCCACCATCCATCTCTTAAAACCACATCATCATCAAGCTGAATAAGCACATCTTCACTGAAGTTATCTAGGAACAAGTCTATTGCCGTCTGCCTACCAGTAGCTCTGGTTGATGTATGGTAATTGTATGGTCTTGACTTGGTGACATAAAGCTCCTTTCCATGTGAATCAGCGAAATCCTTAACGGTAAGCATGGTTTTATCATCGTCACTATCATCAATGAGTATAATGGACCTGTAGGGTATCTGTAGGGTTGACTCCATCATCATCTTGAAAACAACTCCCTTTCGGCTACCGTTCTTAGTAATTAAGGCTAATGCAGCGTTCATAGCTTAAACTTAGGCGCATTGCATGTTCTTTAAACTTTTACCACATATTTAAGGCCATTTCACGTTCTACGTCATTGTTTATATTTAGAAATAAACCAGTACCATTCAATTATTGCTAATACTGGTTTGATTATAATTAAGCGCAGTTAATACGTACATTGAAGCTGACCAAATCAAGGGGGATGTTGAAGGAAGTGGGTTACCGTAACTTGGATCAATAGCCTCAGGTAGTAAACCATACTCAGAGTGGTTAACGGCCCAATTAAGTAAATTTAATGAAGCTGTGTAGTTACCTACCTCCTCATAGTAGAGTGCTAGGAAGAGTGTGGTTATTACCCAGGGTGGGTTTTCCCCACTACTATCGTAAAGGTAAGCCGCATAGTGGTATACATCATTACTGTACCTAGCTAACCCACCTACTTTACTATTCCACAAATTACTAATGACGCAATCAACAGCCTTAACTGCCCTATTACTTGAGGGGTTTAGTAGTCCAAAGTCAATGGGTAGTATGATTGATGAATCGTAAATCACACTACTCGGCACTAATATAAGCCGTGTCTTACCTTGATAATAGACTTCACTTGGTTCTAACGCCCTAACATAACAGCCATTAACGTAAAAGTCATGTTGCAGCGTGTTATTTAATTTACTAATCATTGTGATGATCCACGATGCGTTATACCCCAATTCACTGTACAACATATATGATGCAACTAATCCATCTAAATCCACTGCCTGAGTCCAGAAATTGTAGGCGTATAAGTCCTCCCATATACTTAAATCCTGTGGTATTAAACCATTATTATTAATGGCCCTGTATTCCCAATTTAATGACTTATTTAATGCTGGTATTACAGCACCTATGAAGGATTCATTGTGGGTTAACTTATAGTATTGGTAAATCCCTATTTGAAATAACCCAACGCTATCATACTCTGGTATACCATACCCATAATCAGGGTCACCATTGAAGAAACTATACCTGGTAAACCAGGTTCCTGAATTGTTCTGAACCTTAGCCATCCATAACCAGTATTCTGCCGCAGAACCATAATGACCAGATTCCTGAAGGGCCATTGCAGCGAAGGAAGAGTCCCTAACCCAAGTGTATAGGTAAATTGGTTCAGGCGATGCAGCGAACCCTCCCGTCACTGGGCTTTGGGAATCCTTAATTAAGAGTAGGCTTAAGTAATATTCATTAAGTAGACAACCACTTAGGTTAGGTCTTCTTGATTCCATGAGCCATGATCTAACTCTCTCATTATTCATCCTCAATAAGTATTGAAGAGGAGTAGGATAATTGTTAATCGTTAGCTCAATGTAATTAAATCCACTGGTCTTCACAAGAACCTGAATCGACTTACCCGTCACACTAATGCTGAATGATGCGCCAGGCGAGTAGATCGTTATGTTTGGTTTACCAATGATTACTACACCATCTTTAATTGGTCCATAACTATAATTACCTATAGTCTCAATAATATAGCTTAACGGCACTGTTGAGTTTTGAATGATTAAAATTGCGTTAGCGTATGGAGGCATCATGAATTCCACCCACCCATTAACACCCCTTACAACTACAGTATTGTTTAACGTGAGGTAAGAACCATGAACATTACCGAGGTTCTCAACATATAGACTTACGTTAATTAACCCTATCCCCTTAACCATAAGCCACCTTAATGACGTAGGCATTGTTACTAATCCACCGCTTTGGCTCAACCCAAAAATGGGGAAACCAGTGGATATGAGGCTGCTCATGTTTGCCCAATTACTGAGTAGTAGGTATGAAGCTGATGGAGGCATGTCATATGGGAGCATTGGGTTAACTAAACCAGAAAAGGTACAGTTACCTAGATTTAAGCTTACTGCAGTGCCATGACTTCTAATGTGAGTTAATACTACAACACTGATTACTAGTGCCACCAGTATGACTGCAATCGCAACTTTACCGATTAATTTCATACTTTAAACCCCAACCACTACAACGTTTAAAGTTTTTTCAATCCTTATGACTGCGAGAAATCAATGCTTCCTGCAATACTGTAGAGAACATGGAGTATTACGTTGGGTGAATTGACCTTAAGTGTGTAGGTTAATTATGTGTTACAACAATAGTTAGATGCTTCAATATTAAGGTAAACTAATCACTTTTCCCTTAATTTACTCCTTATTAATGTGCTTGAAAGTTTTACTCCATAACCATCTTTAATGATTGGTATTGATATGATTACTAATGGATCTAACCCATTTTTAACCCTTATGTTATTTATCTCAAATGCCCTAGGTAATGTTTCTAGGCTAACAACTATACCATCTATACTATTATCAGATACCGCAGGTCCATATGGATCATTTATCTTAGAGATAATTACCTTATCCTTATCAACCTGCAGTTCCCTGGTTAGCATCGTTAATAGGGCATTAACCCTATCTTCAAATGACTTAACCTTATATGATTTATATGATTGCGCGAATTCATCACTAGTAACACCAATAAGTATCCTTTCGCCGTACTTAACGGCAGTGTAAAGTATCATAATGTGTCCACTGTGTATTGTATCAAATGTACCACCTAATGCAAGCTTATGTAGCCTTAACATTAGTTCCCCTAATTTAAACTAACCCCCTCAGTAATATTAACTTTATGCATACCCAATAGTCATCTTCACTTAGAGTTACCTTCTGGATAATATGCTGCAGCTGGAACAAAACTTATTAAAAACCTAAACTAGGGCAGCATTATGGCGAGTAGGTGTATGAAGTTCGTTCAAGACGAGCTAAGCTCCGTGGTGGGAAGCATGGTGCTGGTTAAGTTGAGGGATGGTACTACAATAAGGGGGACCCTGAAGAACTATGACCAGCACATGAATCTGCTACTGGACAATACTGAGGAGATAATAGACCCTAAGACATCAATTAAGAGGGGTATGGTTGTAATAAGGGGTGATACTGTGCTTTTCGTATCGCCAATAACAACGTAACGACCTCAAGGTAATATGCTTAGGAGTTTTAATGCGACCTGTTTGCGTACTCTTCTCGGGGGGTAAGGATTCAACGTATGCTGTTCACTGGGCTTTAATGCATGGTTTCGATGTTAAGTGCTTGGTTACCTTAATGCCCGGCAGGGAGGATTCCTGGATGTTTCATAGACCAGCCGTCGAGTATACTAGGCTTCAGGCTGAGGCCATGGGGATTAGGCAGATTATTGATACGACTAGTGGAGTTAGGGGTGAGGAATTAGATGACTTAAGGAGGATCCTGAAGAGGGCTATTGATGAGTGTGAAGTTACCGGTGTGGTTACAGGAGCTTTGCTTTCGGATTACCAAAGGATGAACATTAACATGGTTTCTGAGGAGTTAAAAATAAGGGTTTACTCCCCTCTCTGGAGGAAGAATCAGGCTAGGTACCTCATGGAGCTTCATGAATCTGGTTTAAGATTCATGTTGACTTCAATAGACGCCTATGGCCTTGATTCACGACTACTGGGTAAGGTCCTAGATAAGGCTGACTTAGAGTATATTATTGAATTATCGCAGAAGTATGGCTTTAATCCAGCCTTTGAGGGAGGTGAAGCGGAGACTTTCGTTGTTGATGCCCCATTATTTAGGAAAAGCATTAAAGTTAGTGGGTATGTTAAGAGAATAGGGGAGTACTCGTGGAGGTTTATTATTACTGATGCTTCATTTAAAGATAAATAACGTTAGTGAAGATGGGAGAGCCTATGCCGTTGACCTCAACGGGGTCCCGTGGCTCATCTACTGTAAGGCTAGGTAGATGACTGAGGACCAGGTTCCCATACTTGACTATGATTGAGCATAAAAATGAGTGTTATGAAGGTATAGGGATAAACGGTTAGGTAGGTTAAAGTTTTTAAGGTAGGCATCATTGGCTGATTGAGATGCAGGAATACACTTACCCAGATTCCATAGTAATAACGGCTGGCCATGTTGACCATGGTAAGACAACGGTAGTTCAGGCACTTAGTAGTGAGTGGGTTGCTAGGCATAGTGAGGAGATTAAGAGGGCTATGACGATTAAGTTAGGTTACACTAACGTTGACTTATATGAATGTGGTGGTGAATACCCAATAGTCCCCATTGGCATCCTTAAGGATGGTAAATGCCCGGATGGTTCAGAAGCTAAATTCATTAGGAGAATATCAATACTTGATGCTCCTGGGCATGAAGTCCTACTTTCAACTATGATTAGTGGAATCTCCTTCGTTGATGGTGCATTAATGGTGATTGATGCGTCAATGCAAGCCCCTCAGCCTCAGACTGAGGAGCACTTCATAGCTTTAACCATAATGGGTACTAAGAGCCTTATTATTGCTCAAAATAAAGTAGACTTAGTTAATAGGGATAAGGCTATTGAGAACTACATGCAGATAAGGGGTTTCATAAAGGGTACCTGGGCTGAGGGTTCACCTATAATACCAATATCAGCGCTTCATAAAGTTAACATTGATGCGTTAACCTCAACCTTAAATAACGTAATTAAGCCTAAGGTAATTGACTTAAGTAAGCCACCTATAATGTATGTATTAAGAAGCTTTAATGTAAATAAACCAGGCACACCGCCTGATAAACTAGTGGGTGGTGTAATAGGTGGTACATTACTTCAAGGTAGAATTAGGGTTAATGATGAGATTGAGATTAGGCCAGGCCTTAAGCTTGGGGATAAGTACATGCCGATTAGAACTAAGGTGGTTAGTATTGCTATTGGGAATCAGTTAATTGAGGAGGCAAGGCCAGGTGGATTAGTAGGCATTGGTACACTGCTTGACCCTGCATTAACCAAGGCAGACGCCTTAGTGGGTAGTGTAGTTGGGGAACCAGGTAAGCTTACTCCAGTTTACGGAAGCATTGATATTGAGTATCATTTAATAAGCAGGAGAGGGGTGGATTCATCACTTAAGGTTGGGGAACCAGTAATGGTTATTGTTGGGTCAGCCTCAGTAATGGGTATTGTGAGAAGCTTCAAGGGTGACTCAGCATCAATAGACTTAAGGAAAGGGGTCTGCACTCAGGAGGGGGCTAAGTTAGTTGTAATTAAGCAAGTAATGGGGAGGTGGAGGATAGTTGGTTGGGGTAAATTAAAGGGTGGTAAGGTACTTTTAGACTAGGCATGTGACGTAAACTTATTAACCCTAATTGAATTAAGCATAAGTGAGCAGAAAGTACCCTAAGTATCCTTTAGTTGGCGTTGGCGCTGTAGTGATTAACAATGGTAAAATACTACTGGTTAAGAGGGCTAATGAACCAGGTAAAGGTAAGTTAAGCATACCTGGTGGTATGGTTAATGCAGGTGAGGACCCAGGTGATGCAGTAATCAGGGAACTTGAAGAGGAGACTGGGTTAAAGGGTGTAGTCACCTTACTCCTAGGGGTTTACCAGTATGTTGAGCGTGATGATGAAGGTAACGTTAAGTACCACTTCATACTACTGGATTACCTAGTTGATGTTAAGGAGGGTTCACCTAAGGCATCAAGTGATGCTGCTGAGGTACTGTTCATTGATTTAAAGGAGGCGCTTAACATGAATGTGACGGAAACCACCAGGGAATTGATTAATGATATATTATCCAAGGGGGTTAAGGTATGCGTGGGGTCAATGAACATTATTAAGCTTAACCAACCCCCACCTTTTTAAGGGGAATCAGCAAGTAGTTAAGGATGGTGATTAAGAGTGGAGAGTAGTATCAGGGATTTAGCCCTTAAGCATGCGTTGATTAATGCAGTTAGGTTTAATGGCAAGGCTGATGTTAAGGCTGTTGTTAGTAAGGTCTTCGCCGATAACCCTGAGTTAAGAAGTAATGCAAAGCAGGTGGTGGAGATAGTTAAGGATGTGGTTAACTACGTTAACTCATTGACGTTAAATGAACAGAGGAGGATACTTGAGGAGAGGTGGCCTGAGGCCTTGGGTGTTAAGAAGACTACTGAGGAGAGGAGGGGTGATGTTGAATCCTTACCTGAATTACCTGATGCTGATAAGTTAAGTAAATTAACATTCAGATTCGCCCCGAACCCAGACTTCTACCTCCATCTAGGCAGTGCCAGGCCAGCTATAGTCAACTATGCCTATAAGCTGAAGTATGCTGGTAAGGGTAAGGAATCCAGTTTTATCCTTAGGTTTGAGGATACTGACCCAAGGATAAAGAGACCACTGTTGGACGCCTATGATGCCATTAGGGAGGATTTAAGGTGGCTTGGTGTTAAATGGGATGAGGAGTATATTCAATCAGACAGAATGAGCATATATTATGAGCATGCTAAGAGGCTCATTGAGATTGGGGGTGCATACGTAGTTGCTAAGGGTAGTGGCTGTGAGCCTAATGATTGGAAGAGGCTGAAGATTGAGGGGAAACCATGCCTAACCAGGGAGGCTGAGTCATCTAGAAACCTTGAGTTATTTGATAAGATGCTTGAGGGAGTATTCAATGAGGGTGAGGCCGTTGTGGCAATTAAGACAGATTTAAGCAGCCCAGACCCCAGTATTAGGGATTGGGTAGCCTTCAGGGTAATAGACACGCATAAGTACCCTCACCCAAGGGTTGGGGATAAGTACATTGTGTGGCCTACATATAACTTCGCCGTGGCTATTGATGACCACTTAATGGGCATTACCCACGTGCTTAGGGCTCAGGAACATAGGGTTAACACTGTCAAGCAGTATTACGTCTTTAAGGCATTTGGTTGGGAGCAGCCGTACACTATACACTTTGGTAGGCTTAAAATAGAGGGATTGAAATTAAGTAAGAGCATACTGAAGAAGCTGAATCTAACTAAGGATGATGTAACATTACCAACTCTGGCTGGTTTAAGGAATAGGGGGATTACCCCAGAGGCCATATGGAACCTAATACTCTTCGTCGGTATTAAGGATACTGATGCAACAATAAGCTTAAAGAACCTTTATGCCTACAATAGACGTGTAATAGAACCATTGGCCAACAGGTACATGTTTGTTAAAAACCCTGTTAAGCTAAGGCTTAAAGGGGTTGATGGCATAATTGAGGCTAAAATACCCATGCATCCCTCATATCCTGAAAGGGGTATTAGGATAATTAAAGTCATGAGTAAGGAGGGGTATGCTGAGGTTTATGTGCAGGCTAGTGATGTTAAACCAGGGTTAATGATAAGGTTAATGGGGCTTGGTAATGTTAAGATCAATAGCATTAAGAATAATGAGGCTGAAGCTGACTTCACCGGGCAGAGTGTGGAGGATGCCAAGAAGGGTGAAGTACCCATAGTACAGTGGGTACCCGCGGATGCTGTTAATGCTGAGGTAATAATTCCCATTAATGTTGGGCAAATAACCGTGGATAATGGCCTTGTTGAACCAACTGTAGCTAAGCTGGAGCAGGGAACAGTAATGCAGTTCATAAGGTACGGCTTCGTTAAGATCATGGAGAACAATAAGGGTAAGTTAAGGTTAGTATATATCCATGATTAATGCAACTACTAATTATTTCTGCTGTTCATTGGTTAATTTAATGTGATGCCTTGTCTTAACCATAAACCCCCTACTAACGGTCTTCGCTTCTTCAGGCATTATTAAAAGCCTACCCACACCTATTACGTTACCCTCTTCATCAATGATTGCAGCATCCATGTTTTGAACAGCATTCCTAACCTCAACAACACCCTTAACAGGAACACTCCTACCCTGCTTAACGTACTGGGCGGTTTCACTGTTAACCCTAATCCATGAGTCTATTAATGATGCCCCGTAAACAGTAGGTATTAGTAAACCATCACTAGCCCTAATACTGAATGCTACCTTACCATTAACATAAACATGCTTAATCCTCCTTAATGCATCATAATACTCCACCTCAACATCCATATTGCTCAACCTACTGGCAACTCCCCATCCATACACATATGCTATTATTGCAAGGGCTCTATTCACTAAAAACTTACTCCTAGTCCTAGCCACTGGGTTTACTTAAGCTAATGCGTATTTATATGTTCTGGTTCATTTGCGTTCTCGTTCACTACTTTCTTAATCTTTACGCATCATTACTTGTGAGTAGTGAGGATATGGAGTTCGTTTTCATGGTGGTTTATGATCGTTTAGTTTCATTTCTTCTTCCTCCCCAATGTCTAGATTAAGGATTTCAGTAGCGCCTTCCTTTATGCCCCTAACCAGTTAGCATGCTTCAATATAAATACTGAATAAGAGTCCATAAACTTTAATAAACACACTACACGAGCCAGCTTAACCCATTAAAGGATAGAAGCGCTCAGCAATCATAAAATATTGCAGACCTTGGGATGTACGTATTTCATGGATGCTGAATTCACGTAGTTTGAAAAGTAAATGTATTCCTCAGGGTGAGAGTTGTTAGTATTGCGTATCTACATGATGTAGTTGGGGGTTTACATGAACTTAGTTAAGTCGCTTCTCTTACTGCCCTTAACTATTGCTATATAGAGTTTCTCAGCTAGTTCACTCCACTTTAACTCATCCTTAATGGCCCATGATGCTATTAGAGAATTGTATCCACTTAGCATTTTAAGGAAGGTAACCCAATTAATCCCCTGTGCCTTCAATTCACTTCTCCAGGAGTTCCAAAGGTACTTGGCTAGTTCATTACCGAACCATATGGCGAAGTTACTGCAACCAGGCCCACTGCAGGTGCTCATTCTTCTCCTAATCCTATCCTTGATATCAACTGGTTCAGGAGGTATGTCTCCTGGCACGTGTATTAATTTTTCCCCTAGTAATAAATCTATGGTTTAAACAGGCTTAATGCTTAAGGTTACTTAGCTTCATGGAGTCTAAGTTGAATTAGGGGTATATTTATTTAGGATTACTGAATTGCCACTGCGTGGAGTTGAATGACTTTGAGAAGGCTAGGAGGAGGCTTGTTGATGATCTTAAGGCGGATGGTATAATAGTTAGCAGGGAGGTTGAGAAAGCTATGTTAAGTGTGCCTAGGCACTTATTCATACCAAGTTACATTAGGCATTACGCATATCAGGATACTCCCTTAGTTATAATGAAGGGGCAGACTATAAGTGCCCCCCATATGGTTGCAATAATGTGTGAGTTAATTAAACCTAGGAGGGGTATGAGGATTCTTGAGGTTGGTGCTGGTACTGGTTACCAGGCTTGCGTATGCGCTAAGGCTATTGAAGATGGCGTAGTTTACAGTGTGGAAATTGACCCATATATTGCCTTATACGCTGCCATTAATGTTATTCACGCAGGCTTCAGTAGTATGGTTAAGGTGTATCAGGGTGATGGTAAGCTTGGGTTACCTAAACATGCCCCCTTTGATGCGGTACTAGTTACTGCCGCAGCCTCCACTGTGCCTCAGCCCCTCCTTGATCAATTAGCAGTAGGTGGTGTGATTGTCATACCACTTAAGGAGGATGGGTACCAGAAGCTCTACGTTATGGAGAAGGGTAAGGAAGGGATTAGAAAGAGATTTATAACCTACGTATCCTTCGTTGACCTAAAATGAGTAGGATAAAGATACCAAGTGGTTTCGTGATAGGCGCCGCAATGTCGGCGTACCAAGTGGAGGGTAATAATACTAATGCTGATTGGTGGCATTACGAGGGGGATAGGTTACCTAGGAGTGGCTCAGCATGTGACTTCTGGAATAGGTACAGGGATGATATTGAATTAGCGGCATCACTTGGGTTGAGGGCGCTTAGAATATCCATAGCCTGGGATAGAATCATGCCCAGTGAAGGTAAGGTTGATGATGAATCAATGGACAGGTACATAGACATGGTTAAGGAAATTAAGGGACATGGTATGGAACCCATAATTACACTACATCATTTCGTTAACCCAATCTGGTTCACAACAAGGGGTGGTTGGGTTAAGGAGGATAATGTGAAGTATTTCCTAGACTTCGTCAAGTATGTAGTGGATTCAATTGGTGATAGGGTTAAGTACTGGTTAACCATTAATGAAATTAACTTGTATCCAGTACTAGCATACCTATTAGGTGTCTTTCCACCCTTTGTAATGAACATGGAGTACATGTGGAGGGCATTAGTGAATCTACTTAAAGCCAACGATAAGGCCTACGAATTAGTTAAGAAGCCAAGTAACCAAGTTGGGTTAGTAATTCACATCATGCCTGCTGAACCAGCGTCAAAATTATCCATAGCAGACTGGGGATTAGCAATGGGTATGAACTACGTGTTGAATAGAATGATAGTGAATACTTTAGCAAAGGGGAAGTTACCCAATTGGCTTGGCGGTGGAGAGATTGGTAGACTGGATTACGTGGGGTTAAATTACTATGCAGTAGCTAAGGTTAAGTTTAATCCATTAACCATGGGTGAACTAGTAACCTCAAGGCAGAATCAAAGAGGCTGGATTATTAACCCAAGTGGCTTAAAGCGGGCTATAAGGCTTACTAGAAGAATAGGGAAGCCAATTATGATTACTGAGAATGGTATAGCTACGGATAATGATAATGATAGGATCACTTACATTGAGAAGCACTTAACCATAGCAATTAAGGAGAAGGTAATGGGCTACCTATATTGGAGTCTCCTCGATAACTACGAGTGGGAGATGGGTTATAGGGCTAAGTTCGGTCTAGTTGAATGTGATCCAGCAACCTTAACTAGGAGACCTAGAGGAAGCGCCTACTTCTTAGGTAAATTAGCTAACGGGGGTTCAATTTAATAATACTAGATAATTTGCCTGAGTCTACTCCTACCCTGTAATCTTAACACACGTTGATTTCAATCATTAAACGTAATTAAGGTAACTTAGGTAGTTACGCGGAGATCCCATAGGCTAGGCAATAATATGGACTAAATCAGCCTCGGTGGATTCGCCAAGGTAGGTATTCACTGAAACCTCACAATCACTAATCCTCTTAGCAATGAACTCGGTACCATTAGCCCTAAGAACTGCTGCACACCAATTAGGGTTGGGTTCAATAAAGTAAACCTTAGGCCTATTGCCCTTCCTTAGTCTCCACATTACTAACACCCAACTGGGGCATTAATTTACCTTCTAATTCACCTATATCATTAAGTATCCTGTTAACTGCATCCTCAAGAACCTTAAGCGGGTCCTTCCCCCTAGTCCTAATCTTAAGAGTAACATTTCTAAGTAGTGGATGATCCATGTCAAATGTCGCAAATTCAACTTCAGGATCCTGGAGGACATACGTTAAGAGTGGTGACATAACAGTGTAATCTTCACCCTCAACAGTAACCTCCATGTAGTTATCGCTCAGTTTAATGCTCTTAACCTTAATTCTAGGCATTACACCCACCTCAAGCAAACCCCTTATAAAGTTACACTTAAAGCATAGAGTTCAGTTTTCATTGTGCTTCATTACTTCTTCTTTCCTTCTCACGTCGTCTATGGGGTTAATTCTCTTTGGGAGTATAGGTGTTTATTGTTTGAATAATTTCATGCTACGAGTTTTACTGAGTTGAAGCATGATTCATTGCTAAGTCAAGTGATCTTAAGCGTAGATATTGCTTTGTTAAGGCTTAAAAATGCGAATCTACATGAGCATCATTACTATGGAGAGTAAGCGTATTGCTCTTAGGAGGGTGCTTAAATCCATGGAATTGTTCGCATTAGGGTACTCTGACGTATCATCAACCTACTACTTCTCCATGGGTATTATTGCGCTTTACTCAGGATCATCATTACCAATAGTTATGTTGCTCGGCTCTATACCATTATGGATAGCTGGGTTAACTTACGCTGAACTGGGCAGCGCAATGCCGGAGGCTGGTGGTGCATACTACTATGTTAGGCAAGAGTTAGGTAGGGTTCCTGGTTTTATAGCTGGCTGGTTGCTTGACTTTGACCAAATCCTCATGATATCGTATGGTGCAGTCGGCTTCTCAGGTTACTTAAGTGTCTTAGTTGAGGACTTACGCGTGTGGCCACTTAATGCCATTGTGTCACTATTAATGATATGGGTATTGGCTATTATTAATATTATTGGCATAAAGCCATCAGCTAGATTCAACCTAGCATTAGTAGCTATTGACTTAACAGGTATATTAACATTAGCAATCCTTGGTGCATACTCAATACTCCACCGGATGCATTATGTATCTCCTAGTGTAAGTTTTGCTATACCTGCAATCGGTTTATCCTATGCATTAAGAGGCTATACGGGTATTGACGTTATCGCTCAATCAGCCGGTGAGGCGTTGTTGCCTGGACGTAGTGTACCAAGATCCATAGTGGCTATATGTACCTTATCCACTGCTGTTGCATTAATTATATCCATAATAACCTCGTATGCTGGTTTAATACCATACATTTCTGAGCACCTTAATGATCCATTAGGTGCATTAGCCGTTGGGTTATTTGGCCACGGGTTATTAAGCGCATATATCTCCTTCTCAATAGCTTTAGTTATGCTTCTAAGCGTTAACGCTGGTATTGTGGATTACTCAAGAAGCATCTACAGTATGAGTAATGATTCACTGATGCCTAAGCAACTAGCCATTGTTCATCCTAGGTTTAAAACACCATATTTATCCATTATTACAGCATCTTCAGTAGCTTCATTATTCGTGCTGAGTAATGATGTTGAGCTAATAGCTGGATCATATGGCATAGCATCAGTGATAACATATGCGTTAGCCATTTTAGCACTAATTAGGTTTAAGGCAAGTAATGTAGCTGAAGGCTTCTCAACACCAATATTAAGGGTAAGTAACTTGAGGATACCAGTATTAGCATTAGTTGGTTTACCCATATTCGCTATGGCCATTATGCTGGAAGTCATCTATAAGCCTCAATACGTGTTACCAGTCACCTTATGGCTAATAGTGGGTTTCATAATCCTTCTATCGATGAGGAATTTTAAGTGATTTCACTTAAAGCATCCAAGATTACCGCCCCGACCTTATTAATAATAGGTTCAAGTTCATTAGCCTCTAGAAATCTGCCAAACCTGCCCTCAGTTAAATTATTGGTAATTACTAAAACGGCACCAGTCTTAATTCCCCTTATTAAACCCAATAGGAACAACACAGCGCACTCCATCTCGACTCCAAGTATCCCCCTTGAACCAAGTACCCTAGGTAAATCCTCCTCAGCGTAGAAAGCATCACTACTGTAGATTGGGCCAATCATGAAGCTTAACCTTGAGTTCATGAACTTACTTACTAATTTAAGTAGGACCTCATGATTAGGCACAGCTGGATATACTATACTGCCTCCTAGGTACTGTGCATATATGCCACCTACATTATAGCCTGCACCACTTGGTATTAACACTGCGCCAGGCTCAATATCACTGCGCAATGCTGCAGCAGTACCAAGCCTCACTATTACCCTAGCCCCCATGTTAACTAACTCCTCCACTACTATTGCTGCTGAAGGCGCCCCTATGCCATGTGTTGCCACCGTGATTTTAACACCATTGTATGATCCAGTGTAGGTCAAGAACCCCCTATTCTCATTAATGATCCTTGAATCCTTAAGCATGTTGGCTAATTGCCTAGCCCTAGCTGGATCACCAACTACTATAACCCTTTCAGCTACGTCACCTTTACTAACCTTTAAGTGTATTGGCATTAAGCCATTGGGAAGGCGTGTTTAATAAGTGTTAATACCTTATTTGACTTACTTCTTAATTAACTGAGATCCGTCAATTGGGCATTTACCGAATAGCTTCCTTTCAGCGCATACTACGCAGAATAATGTCCCACAACGTGGGCATACGTAGTAGTCATCATACATCCTTATCTTAGCGCCACATCTACGGCATCTACCTATTACTAGTGTTTTAGGTATGGCGGCCATCATTGGGTTAACCTTAAATGCTTAATAAGCTTTGCTCAGTGACGTTAAATGCGGTTAGCATTAACGTTACCATGCGATTCACCCATGGAGCCAATATCATACACTACACCAATCCCCTACGTAATTATTGGTGGGTTACGGATTATTGAACATTGGTTAATTAGGCTAATTAATGAAGCCACAGTGGCGCTTAATGTTGAGCAGATTCATGTTCACAGAAATAAGCTATTGATTAGTGAACTAGGGGTTCCATTCAATATCGAATACTCTAGTAATGCTGACGCTTACGTTAACCCATGCATAATCCCATACACTAGCAATGTTAAAATGGTGGTTAGGCATATTAACAATAATGAATCAGTTGCATGCGGTGATCATTACTTAATTAAGGTTAGGAATAGTGAGGAAACAATCAATGACTGCAGTATTGAGTTCATTAAGGGACCATGGGACATAATTAAGCATAATAATACCCTACTTAGTGAAACAATCAAGATATTAGCAGGAATCATTAGTTTAAGGGATGATGTAATGCTATATGAGTCTGAAGCCTCAGGGGATGTTAAATTCAACACAAGTGGGGGTCCAGTGCTTGTGGTTAAGAGTAGTATTAATGCACCGGTATACATTAAGGGCCCAGCATTAATAGGGCCAGGTACAGTCCTATCCCCCTTCACCTACATCAGGGAGGGCACCGTAGCCTACATGGAGGATAAGTTGTCTGGAGAAATTAAGAACACTGTAATTGACTGTTGCACTTTTAAGGAGCATTACGGTTACTTAGGCGACTCCTACGTGGGTAAGTGGGTTAACTTCGGTGCCGGTACAACAGTCTCAAATCTCAAGAATACGTTAAGCACCGTTAAATTCATGGGTATTAATACAGGTATGGTTAAACTAGGCCCAATCATAGGTGACTGGGTTAAGACTGGTATTAACACAGGGATAATGACAGGTAAGGCAATTGGCTCAGGCTCCCATGTCTATGGGCTAGTGACCATAGATACACCCCCCTTCACTATATATAATGGTGAGCTAATAGCCTTCAATAGGGAGAAGGTTCATGAAGTCATACTAAGGACTACTCATAGTAGCGAAGAGGCTGAGTACGCATTGAGGATCTATGACTTAACATTAAGCCTAAGGAGTAACGTTAAGGTAGGTGAATACAAGCTACCATAATGATTAGTATGGGTTTAAAATCAAAATGCAGGTGTAAGGATTAATTAATGCTTATTACCAAGTCTAAAGGTCTCATATTGATTTCATCATAAATGGTTAAACGTGGAATACGATAGCATACTATGTACCATATAGGTATGGTCTTTTCACCACTATGGAGTTTAATACCGTCTTATTACAATGTACCTAAAACCTCACTATTCATGGCGAGTGGGTTAAATTTTTAGTGGGGTGTTAGACTTTGGGGGCCGTAGAGGCTTTGGCTTACGGGTGTTAACCCGCATATGGGGGTTGGGAGCCAGCTCAACAGCCTGCAGAACCCCACCCAATACCCTTAGTACGGGCTAAGGGCAAGGTGAGGCAATGAAGCAGGAAACCCATAGAAAAGGATGGGGTAGTCACTTTTCAGTTATGTCTTTATAATATCTTTAGCTAAATTAATAATACGTTTAATGTATTCTACATTCTCCTTAATATGCCTTGGCTTTAGTCTTGCCTCATGGAAACCTTCAACGTGTAGGAACCAAGCACGACCCCACCATAACCTAACTTCCTTAAGGTTTAGCTTCATGCTTATTGAGTCAACGGCATCAAATAACAGTACCGTAGTCCACCTACCCTGAATCTCAGCATTCTTAGCCTCATCTAGATTTAAGGATACTGCAATTGCATTAATGGCTTCCTCGGCAGCCTTATACAACTTTTCACTGGCTTGAATAGGATCCTTATCTACTAGGTCCTCGCCTTCCCTGAGAAAATTCTCAGCAAGCTGCAAGTGTGCCTTAGAGCGTTCACTAGGATCAAGGTTTAGAGCTCTTGATAATAAGTCAACTAAATCAATACCCCTCCTTAATGTCTCATTAATGAGACTTTCAGGTAAAGCCGCAGGATAATATTAATTCCTAGTTATTAAGGCTTCCTCTAATAAAGGGGAAAAACCCACTGTAGCCTCCTTAGTTAGGTGTCACTTGTATTAACATATTCAATAATTTAAGAAACATGCAGTTCAATAATCCCTAGTAGGAATTCTTAAAAAGACTAATTCAACCACTAGCTATATGGATAGCCTAAGGCTTGAGGTTAAGATAAGGTCAGTTCCCAAGGATCCTAGGAACATGGTTATTTTAGCCTGCCCAGAGCCTAGCCTAGCCTCAGTGGTTGCTACTGAGTACCTTATAGATACATTAAAGATGACTGAGATTGGGGCAATTAGGATTAGGGGAATTGAGCCAGCAGTCACAGTAATAGATGGCGTAGCTAAGTTACCGTATAGGCTATTCTACTCTCAGGAGAATGGACTCATAGTTGTTAGGCAACACATACCAATTCCAATACCCATATATAGGGAATTCATAGATAAGGTCATATCATGGGCTGAGGAGAATGGTGTAAGTAAGGCAGTTTGCCTATCCACAATGCCATCATTAGGATCAAGTGAAAGTGAGAACGTATACTTCGTTACTGATGAATTAACAGTAAGTAGCCTAAGCAATGCAGGCTTTATTCCACTTAAGGAAACTGTTGTAGTTGGTGTTGAGGCAGAATTCCTTGATGCAGTGTTATCTAGGGGTACTATGAGCGGTATATTACTTTTAGCTGAATCACGACTATTAACATCAATAAATAACTTAGTTAAGAGCGGTAAATTAGCGTCATACAGGGATGTCACATACATTCTTAATCAAACAATAGGCAAGTTTGGGCCTGATGTAACAGCCGCAGTGAAGTTAATTAGAGCTATTTCAAAGCTGATAAATACTGAGATTAAAACTGATAAACTTGAGGAGCATGCATCCAAGTACTCCTTCCTAGTGGAGAAGAGTATTGAGGAGTGGGCTAGGAGCCTAACCACCGAAGAAGGTAAGACAACCCCACCATTAGTTTTATGAATTAGGAATAGAATGGTATCATTAATCATGAATACCAGGATAAACACTTCATGAATGCTCTAGTGGCGAACTCTTTTGAGGATATCGCTGAGAATCACTATTGATCACGTTATGAAAGTATTAACAAACTAATGCCTTGGGTGAAATAGTGGAATAAGATTATATTGAGTCGAAGTTCACTCTCTCAAATGTAACTCTCTTAACAATATCTAGTGTTCCCAGGTATGTTAAATCCGTTAAATAAATCTCGATCTTATCCGGTATTCTCCATGGTTCAACGTACCTAAGTATAGTTCTGGGAGCATCAAACACTGTTGTTAGGGTTGATGCTACATCAACACCAATGGTTAAGTGATTAGCCGTTGGCAGTACAATAATGTTTAATTCTCCGCCCTCAATCTCTTTGCCGTACAGTCTCTTACCGAGTTCACCTTTATCAACCCTAATTTTCAGTATTGCTGGTCTCTTCGTTACGAAACCATGCTCATCTTGAATAACCACAGCTGGGTGAGTATGACCCATCACCATAACTTCAGCCTTCTCGAAGTCCTCAAGATTAGGCTTTGAGTTACCATGCATGAGTAGTGCCTTCTTACCATTAACATTAGCCATAAAGCCCCTTGAATCGTAGAATTTAACATTACTTAACCCAATCCTACTAACCACCTGCTCTAACCCACCATCATGATTACCAGCCACTAACACAACCTCCTCGAAACTTTTCGATAAGTTCTCTATAAATGACTTAACCTCATTAATTGACTCAATGGGGTAAGGTAACTCATGCTTAACGTCCCCAAGAATCATAATCCTACTAGACCCCTCCTCCTCAGCCCAGGAAACAATATTACTCACTATCCTACTTGTCTGAGTAGGTACCCTAACCCCCTTCTCCTGGAGTTCAAACTCCATACCCACATGCGTATCCGCCAATATTAACCATTTATCACCATTAACAATCGCGCTAATACCTCTCTTATCCACAAGTCTAACTTGAATGTAGTGGTTTAATTTATCTTTCCCGCTTAACCACGGTTGCAGCTCATTATTTAATACTCAATTCTCACTCAATCCACTTATTATTATGTATCTTATCTAAGAGGTACTCATGCAGGAACTTTAATCCATGCGTTGATAAAGCCTCAATCTCAACCTTCTTCTTAGTCCTCAGGAATAAGTCTATTTCCCTCCTCCATTCATGACTCTGGAACCATGGGTATTTCCTAAGCTCCTGGGCTCTCTTAACATCCCTATCCGTAGCCTTTATGACGTAGTTATCACTAATCTTATACTTACTTATATCACTGGCGGTTACCCCAATGAACTTAGCATCAGGTGTTGCTAACCTTTCATTCTCATAACTCAACTTTATTGAACCACTCCTGTAGACGCTGTAAATGTACCACCCGTATGGATCTCCATCAGTGAAGACGTACACTGGTAGGCCATAATCCTCACTAAGCCTTCTAACGAATCTCCTAGTTGCCCTATCCGGCATACCCTTAGCAGTCACTAGTATACATTTCTCACTGCTCCAGTAACCCTCCCTATTAAGCCTTTGAAATATTGCATCCTTCTCAACCACTAGAACGTACTTAGCATCCATCCTGACTATTTCTAATTCATCCGGATTTGGGGGTAGGCTTAGGGCTGTATCACCCATTTTTGTTGCATCTATCTCAAAACCCTTTGACCTAACCACAATAGGTCCAACGATCTTACCCTTAACATCAGCTGATACACCCATCTCCTCCCTAAGCACACCTGTGGCTACTTCAATATCCTCTATTACGGAATTGGACTCCGACTGTTCATCCCACGTGTTCTCCCTGAATGACTTACCTAACTTAGGTTCACTAAGTTCCATTGTGTGCTTACCATTATAGTACAGGTCCCTTATTGTTGGGTAAACATTCTCCTTAATTGACTGAATAATTAACTTAAGCATCAGCGTCGTCTGCATGAAACGCTTAGCCTCATTCAAGTCCAGGAATCTTCTCTCAATAGCCTTAGGACCCAGTATAAGTATTTTCTTCCTTTCATCCCATATTATATTAGTTAGAGTCCTGGCTGGTATACGCATCACCGGCTCATCACCCTTAATAATGTAATCAACTATTGACCTACCCCAATCCTCAAGAACCTTAAGCGCCTCCCCCCTATCCTTAACCATATCAACTCCCCATATACACAGCCGTTATTAAACCCACCGCTAAGCATTAATCAGCATAACACTTAAAATTAAGAAGTGGAAAGCAAGCATAATGGCATTATACACGCCGTGGAGGATGGACTACATAACTGGAGCTATTGATAATAAGGAGTCCGGATGCTTCATGTGCAGGGCTGTTAAAAGTAATGATGAGTTAGTTGTCTATAGGGGTGACTACTGTATAGTAATAATGAATAAATACCCATACAACAGAGGCCACTTGCTAATAGCCCCTAAGAGGCATGTGCCAGGTATAGTGGATTTAACCGATGAGGAGTTAATGGAATGCGCAATGTTGATTAAGGCATCCACCTGCGCGTTAACTGAATTACTCAAACCAGTAGACTTCAACATTGGTGTTAACGTGGGTAGAATAGCTGGGGCTGGTTACGAGGAGCATGTTCACTTCCACATAGTTCCTAGATGGAATGGAGACGTGAACAGTGTCCCCATTAAGTATACTCTTGATGCAGTTATTAATGATATTAAAGGATTAATACCCGAGTTAAGTAAACTAATCAGAAGGTGCATGAGTAATGATGGTAACAGCCCAGAGGTTCATACCAATAAGAGTTAACGTTGGCCCAGTCTCAATGGGCACTGGGATTAACCTAGATGAATTCCTAAGGCGTGTAAACACTGCAATTAATGAAATTGGTAAGGAATTAACAACTAAGGGTGATGTTAAGTCAATGGGCTTCACCATGACTCAAATCACGATAAGCAACATTGATGGTCTCCTAATAGTAGGTTGGGCATACTTAACCAGTGACACTTAATCTTAAGGAATCCATTAAAGTGAGGAAGTAAGGAGCCATAGTAATGTAACTTGAGAAGTATTAATAATGCTAATGAGAATAAGGGATTTAAAACCTCCAGGGACTAAATACTGTGGCACTTTTAATTAACCTAAGAAGTGATTGGTGGATAAGCCTCTATGAGTTTCTAGAATTCTCCGTTCTGAACTTGGTGATTCACTGCTCATGATTATTGGATCACAGGATGGGGAACCCATAATTAATGACACTAATACCTTAGTAATCGTTCGTAGTATTAATGATAATGTTAAGTTAAGCGTCGCTAAGGCGGCACTAGGTATAAATGATAAGTTCAAGAGCGTAATAAGCTACATGATAGTGGAGGAGGGGA
>ERZ1669250.29-NODE-29-length-87801-cov-17.364210_pt1 | contig 87801 bp, 88 predicted proteins | sample MGYA00579295_ERZ1669250 | MGnify/ENA primary metagenome ERZ1669250 (study PRJEB41166, sample SAMN08046056) | hot springs metagenome | biome: hot spring; feature: acid hot spring; material: thermophilic sediment; isolation source: thermophilic sediment from acid hot...
GAGGAATATAGCCATGGTCTTTCAGAATTGGGCATTATATCCCAACATGACTGTTTACGATAATATAGCGTTCCCGTTAAAAATGGCTAAAATGAGCAAACACGAGATAGATAAGAGGGTTAGGGAGATCGCTGAGGAACTTGAACTCACACGAGTCCTTAACCATTACCCAAAGGAATTATCAGGCGGGCAAATGCAGAGAACGGCACTGGCAAGGGCGTTAGTGAAAAACCCTAAGATTTTACTACTAGATGAACCATTTAGTAATTTAGATGCGGCATTAAGGGATAGTGCAAGGGCCTTGGTAAGGAGGATACAGAGGGAACGTAAGTTGACAACAATAATAGTGTCTCATGATCCTGCAGACATATTCTCAATAGCTGATGCGGCTGGTGTAATAATAAATGGAAAATTTGCTCAAATAGGAAGCCCAACCGATATTTATAATACGCCAGCTACGACATTAATAGCAGCACTTAGTGGCGATATAAATCTGCTCTCTGCTAAGGTGGTCGAGGACACGGCACTTATAGCTAATTTAAGAATACCGCTAGTTAAAGGATTAATTAATGATAACGAAGTCATAATTGGACTAAGGCCAGATGAAATGAAAATACTCATAGAGCAGCAGGACATACATGGATTTGTTAATGTTGGTAAAATAAGGGTTAAAGTTTCAAGTTATACCCTAGGCGTCTTCAGGATAGTAGTATCCCCAATATCCGACGAGAGTGTAAACATTATAGTAGTGTCGGATGAACCGATTGAACCAGGAAGAGAAGCCCACTTACTTATTAAGCCTGATAAGATGAAGATCTTCAATAAGGAGGAGAGATTAATATGCCCTGAATTAAAGAATATAATAACAGCATAAAATTACATATCTAATGCAGGGCAATAGGACCTTAATCATCGTTAACAATCCTGGACTCACACCAGCTAATAGGCAGGAATTAATGAATGAGTTACGACAAGTAGGGCTTAAGATAATAAATGTAAGAATTGCAAGTGATCATATTGAAATAGATCTGTACATAAATGACATGACCATAGAAAAAATAAAGTCACTTGGTTTTATCATTAGAGAATTAATAAGTATAAATAAAGAGAATGAAGATAAAGTACTCAATGAGGAAAATGCCGCAATGACGTACGTCAGATTATTTAATGAAGAACGGTTTTGGGAAGCCCATGAAGCTCTTGAGAGGATTTGGCATAAGAGTAAGGACGAGGGCATACGAGGATTAATAATATTAGCTGCAGCTTTCGTGAAAATCCAGGAAAACAACCCAGAGGCATTCAGGAGATTAATAATCAGGGCAAGAGAGTTAATCACAAGCAATGAAATACCCTGGATAAACAAGGAAAACCTACTAAGAAAAATAGACAGTGCCCTAACGACCATGAAATCCTTCAAAATCGAAGAACAGGACCTAAGACCGATACAAAAAACTTAAAATTCTCTCAAAATTATCATTCCGCGCGGCGGCCGTAGTCTAGCCTGGTCTAGGATGGCGGCCTGCCGAGCCGCAGAACCCGGCCGTGCGTCCGATTGGGCGTGCGGGGTAAGTTCGAATCCCGGCGGCCGCACCAGGTCAACTCTTTCTTTTATTTTCATGTCCATATTTATCTATGGTTATGTTTCAACCTAAACATAGTTTTTAATAAACACGTAGTTAATGTTATTATGTGAGAATTCTGGAGATAACTCGTGATGATGTACCTAAGGATTCATTGATTATTGTGCCTATTGGTTCTGTGGAGCAGCATGGTCCGCACTTACCCTTGGGTACTGACTCGATCATTGCAAACTACGTTGCTGAGGAAGTCGAGCGTAGGTTGCCGAGTAGGGTGTTGCTTTATCCTGTGATTGCTGTTGGTTCCTCAATGGAGCACGTGGGATTTACGGGTACTACGTGGGTTCGTTTTGAAAACTTAATTCACTATATCCTTGATTTTATTGAGGGGGTTTCTGCGTGGGACCCGGTTGGCGTTGTGTTTGTTAATGGGCATGGTGGTAATGTTGATGCGTTAAATATCGTTGTTAAGGAATGGAATTACTCGAGGAGGAATCCGAGGATTTATCATTATTATGCGTATAATAGGCGGGTCATTGATTTTATAACGAGGTATTTCCCATCCTTTGGGCATGCAGATGCCGTTGAAACATCCTTGATAGCGGCGATAAATAGGGACTTGGTTAGGTGGGATAGGATTATTAATGTTGATGTTAGTGGTAATATTAATATTGTTAGGACAATCGATGTTAGTAGAACGGGTGTTGTTGGTTCGTTAAGTAGGGATCTCGTAAAGCCTGAGGTTGGTTCCGAAATACTTAGGTTCATGGTTAATGACATACTTAGGCAAATCCAGGACATCTATGGAATTACAATTAATAATGAAAGGTAATAGCACTTGGGAAAGTCATTAGAGTAATAATAATTATACCCGGCAACACATTTCTAACATCCATATATTAAATATGGGTTTATTCAGGAAGTAATTAATGACTGCATTAGTTGAGAAGTTCCTAAGGATTTTCGCAAGGAGAGGTAGGTCAATAATACTGGCTTATGACCACGGTATTGAGCACGGCCCAACCGACTTCATGGACAACACTGATGCGGTTGATCCAGGGTACATAATTAAATTAGCACGTGAGGCTGGTTTTGACGGTATTGTTTTCCAGAGGGGTATTGCGGAGAAGTACTATGATGGTAGTGTGCCACTTATTGTTAAGTTGAATGGTAAGACAAGCCTATACAATGGTGAGCCAATATCAGTGGCTAACTGCACCGTTGAGGAGGCGGTTAGCCTAGGTGCATCTGCCGTGGGCTACACAATATATCCAGGTAGTGGTTATGAATGGAAGATGTTTGAGGAATTGGCTAGGATAAAGAGGGAAGCAGTTAAGTTCGATTTGCCACTTATTGTTTGGTCTTATCCAAGGGGTGGTAAGGTAACTAATGAAACGGCACCGGAGATCGTTGCCTATGCGGCTAGGGTGGCTCTCGAACTTGGTGCGGATGCCATGAAAATAAAGTATACTGGTGATCCGAAGACATTCTCCTGGGCTGTGAAAGTAGCTGGTAAGGTTCCCGTATTAATGTCTGGTGGACCAAAGACGAAGACTGAGGAGGAGTTCCTAAGGCAGGTTGAGGGTGTTATTGAGGCTGGCGCCATTGGTATTGCCGTTGGTAGGAACGTGTGGCAGAGAAGGGATGCCCTAAAATTCACTAGGGTGCTTTCAGAAATAGTTTATGGTGGTAAGAAGGTAGTTGAGGTATTGGGTGAGGTCAAGTGAGAATTGGCATACTTACTGGTGGAGGTGATGCTCCAGGGCTTAACATAGCCGTATATACACTGACTAAATTATTGGAGAGGAAGCATGAGGTTTATGCAATATTCCATGGCTGGAGGGGAATACTGGATAAGGAGGTTAGGAGGGTCACGTCTAAGGACCTAATAGACTTCGCATTCACAGGTGGTACATTCATTAGGACATCGAGAACAAATCCATTTAAGGATGAGGCTAGGGTTGAGACCTTTGCCAGGAATCTTAAGGAGCTTGGTTTGGATGTTATTGTGGCCATTGGTGGTGACGATACCCTGAGCGCCGCTGCGCAGACCCAGGCGAGGGGTTTGGCTAATGTCGTTGGTATTCCAAAGACTATTGATAATGACGTATATGGTACTGACTATACTATTGGCTTTGATACTGCGGTTAATGAGGCCATCAGAGTAACGGAGTCCTTTAAGACTACGTTGATCTCTCATGAGAGGATTGGTATTGTTGAGGTCATGGGCAGGGAAGCTGGCTGGATAGCCCTATTCACTGGATTGGCTACAATGGCTGATTTCGTCCTCATACCCGAGAGACCTGTTAACTGGGATGTCGTGGCTAATAGGGTTAAGGAGGTGTATAGGGATAGGGGGTGGGCCTTGGTTGTTGTTTCTGAGGGTATTAAGGAGTACGGTGGACCTAGAGATGAGTTCGGGCATTCGAGGCTTGGTGGCGTTGGTAATGAATTAGCTCAATATATTGAGAAAGTTACTGGCTTTGAAACTAGAGCCGTGGTTCCGGGGCATATAATTAGGGGTGTAGCTCCAACGGCATTTGATAGGGTATTAGCCGTTAGATTCGCCACGGAGACCCACAGTTTAATTGAAAATGGTGATTTCAGTAAAATGGTTGCCTATAGGAACGGTGATATAGTCAATATACCCATAACAGAGATCTTAGGCAAGAATAGGCTAGTGAGTGGTTATTGGATGAGACTGTACGAAATATATTGGGGACTCTAAACACATTGTTTCTTCCTCATTATGTAAGTCCTTAAGTATTCAGCATGACTCCAAACTAAAGGCGTTACTGACGTTGGTAATCCCTTAAACGGATCTACCTGTTCAGGTAGTAGGTTCGTGGGTGTCCTCACCTTATTAACCCATGATATTAAGTCCCTGGCCTTATAACAATCACCCTTAACCATGTAGTACTGGGTAACCCACAGGGTCGTTATTATCCATGGATTACCAGGAATACCACTGTAATCACCGGGAACCCTTTGGTAGTAATCACCCTCATAACGAGCAATGCCGCCTATGGGCCTTACCCAAAGCCTATCCATAATAACCTTAACACTACTCTCGAGCATTGGCTCATAAACATCAAATGCATTAAAGAGAAAAATACCCATGATACTTGCGTCTACCGTTTTATCGACTTCAATTACCTTACCGTTATCAACCCTGACAGACCTATAGAAGACACCCCTATCCTTATCAAATAGGTAGTTCCTAATTGCCTCTCGAATCTCCATGGCAGCCTCCTCCCACTTACTGGCACTTTCATACTCACCAAGCATCTTGGCCAAATTACTCGCAGCAAGTAAGCCAGCATATACGGATGCAACGGTATACGTATGCACGCCAAGTCTCTCCTCCCATAGGTCAAAGGATTCTAGGGGTAATTTCAATTTTTCATCCCTAAAATTAACCATGAAGTTAGCAGCCCTAGTTATTACATCATAAACCTCCCTAAGTAGGTCATAATCCCTAGTCCTCTGGAAATAGTGCCAGAAGGCGTAGATCACAGTGGCCGTCTCATCCTCCTGAATATTAAGCGACTTCCTACTCCTGACGGTCCATGGATGCCACGTCGAGCCCCAGGTACCACTTGGATTATACTTCTGGAATAGGAAGCCCTCGCCACCAAATAACCTAAACATTAATGAGTAGAGCCTTTTCGTGAATGTATAGTAACCAGCCATGTCAAGGGCCATGGCAGCAAACGCCGCGTCCCTAGGCCATAGGTAGCCGTACGTGTCCAGGTTGAACTTTATTATTGATGTGTCCAGGGAAGCAGGAATTGAACCATTAATACCAACATGTCCAAGTAATACAACAATGCTTTGCGCAGCTAATTCATCATCACCATACTCAGACGCAACATTGCTCCAGTAATTAATCGACCTACGGAAGTATGTTCGTATATTATCCTCATCCCTAAGCTCAATTATCAACCTCATAACCTTCTCATAATTATCACCGGCAATAACGAAGTAGTAAAACTCGGGGCTTGCTATGGATATTGCGGATGCCACAGAGCCTTGAGCTATTGGGTTCTTACTTAAAATGCCATCTTCACAATCAGGTAAAACAACATTAAGATCCCTCCTACCTATGGTGTACTCATATATTGGGTTTGTTGATGCTACCCCGAACCATGTTGTAGCCTTATAATGAAAAACCGCATCAAGTGAGGGATCGTAGAATGCCGTATCCCCTGCCTCATAACCATTCAACCTAAAGTCATGGTAAAATATTACCCTAATGAATCCAGGGCCTTTTATCGCAACATGCTTAATGAGCACAGGTTGTGGTATTAATACAGTATCTTCCATGTAAATGTCAAGTCCATCCCATTGGGCATGAAGCTCTGCCTTAGAACCATTGAACCTAATCTCCTTATTACTAATGTTCTCTAGCCACGTGAACCTACCATCGTGCCAAACACCAATCTTAAACATACCACTGAAGGAATGATGATGATGCTGACCAAGTAATGGATAGTAAATATCCCTTATGTAGTAGTTTTCATCATACAATACGGCCAATACACCATTACTCAGGAATACTGTCCTCATTATGTGTAATATCAAATTGAAGAATAATAAGTATTACTTAACCTATTGATATAACCTATCCCTATCAATATACCAATACGTCTTTCCCCCAACATCACTAATTACAACACCAAGTCTTCCGAGCTCATTCCTAATCTCATCAGCTAAGTCAAACATTTTCCTAGCCCTTAACTGAGCCCTAACCCTAATTAAGGCCTCTATAAGTGAAATGATGGATGGAGGTAACCTAGTCCTGTTCAATATGCCTAGTATATTCGCTAAATCAGTAAATGCCGTTAGGGCATTCATTAATGCCGTCCTTGAGAAGTGCTGAGTATTGTAAATCACTGTGGATGTTATATACCTAGCAAAGTCCATGAGTGCTGCAACCGCTCCGCTCGTATTTATGTCATTATTTAACGATTCCTCAAAGGAGTTAACAAAATCATTAACCCTACTTAGTAATTTATTATCCTCGTCACCCGTATCAGGGGCTTCATTTATGACTTCGGTCAGCATGTCGTATGCCGCGTATATACTCATTAATGAATTCCTAACCTGGTCTAGGGCATCTGGGTCGAAATCCATTGGCTTCCTATACTGAGCCATTGAGTAATACAGCCTGAGCACTTCTCCATCGTACTTCTTGAGCACATCTATTATTGGTATTATGTTACCAAGCGACTTACTCATTTTCTGGCCCTTAATGGTTACCAGACCAACATGAATCCAATACTTGGCAAAGTAATCAATGCCAAAGTAGACCCTGGCAATGGCAATCTCATTCTCATGATGAGGGAATATTAGGTCCTGCCCACCACCGTGTATATCAAAGGGTACGCCAAGGTACTTACTGGACATGACCACGCACTCAAGATGCCAACCGGGCCTACCTGGACTCCATGGGCTATTCCACCAAGGCTCACCTTCACTCCATGACTTCCAGAGCGCAAAATCTAGTGGATTCTTCTTACCTGGTTCGGGCTCAACCCTGGCGCCCGCGATTAAATCCTCAATTTTTTGCCCCGAGAATTCACCATACCTCGGCACCTTAGTTATGTCGAAGTATACGGAGCCATCAGGACTCACATAAGCAAGATCCTTACCTACTAATTCCTGGATCCACTTTAACATATCACTTATATTCTCAGTAACCTTTGGGTAGGCATATGCCCTCTTCACGTATAGTTTGTCCATGGCATCAAAGAACTCCTTAATATACCTGCTCGGTACCTCATACCACCTATTAATTAAGTCGCTCCCGAATTCCTGCTTAGCCTTGTTAATTATCTTATCGTCAATGTCCGTGAAATTAGTCACAAACCTAACCTCAACACCGAGGTACTCCAGGTACCTCCTAAGTATGTCGTAGAATACGAATGTTCTTGCATGACCAACATGCATAGAGTCATATGGTGTTAAACCACATACGTAGATCCTAGCTAGGCCAGGTCGTAGTAGGGTTATTCTCTCAAGGTTCTTTGACACGGTGTTGTAAACTATTATTGGTAACTCCCTTGAATTGGTGTACATGCCCTTACTGGGCAGATAATGGTCACCAGGCACAATTATCATAAGGATTAATAAGTATAACTTGGTAAGGAAAAGTTATTTTACTTTAGAATATAGATTTACTTCGAATGAGTGCTGAGGAATTAACAGTGCTCCTAATGCTTAAGAAGTATGGAAGAATGGGTAGGTACTCACTGAGCTCTGTTTCTGGTATGGGGGAGGGCGTCGTGAGGCGCGTACTGAATGAACTTAAGAATTGGGGGGCAATTAGGGTAATGAAGGGTGGCGCTGAATTAACGAGTAAAGGTGAAGAATTACTTGGTAAATTATTACGTGACTTCAGTATTGATGAGGTAAGGGAGGTTAATCAATTCTCCCAAGTATTTAGGTGCAATTGTAAGAAGTGCTATGCGTCGGTAATAAGTCGTAGTATTAATGAGAACGAGGTTGTTAGGCTAAGGGATATAGCAATAAGGAATGGGTCAGATGCAGTATTATTTATTAAATTCATATGCCCGCAAAATCGATTCCTAATACTCAAACTTAATAATTACTTGGATGAGCTGTCACAGGAGGCTGCTAACGAGTTACGGAAGTTAAGCAATATATCATGTGATAAGTTCATGGTTATTCTATGTGGAAATGAAAGTTATCAATTAATAAGATCATTAGTGAACATTATTATTAGTATTTAGACTGTATTAATTAGTCGAATAATTATGCGGTAACCGTTGCTTTCTGTAATTCGTATTGCTTAACTAAATTCCCTATTGCATTTACCAATTCCTGCTCATAATCAACTAGCTTCTTATACTCCTCATTCTTAACCTCCATCCTAAGCCTAGGCAGTCTCTTAACCGCATCCAACTCTCTAAGTGCTGAGGCTGGAACTCCATGGCTTATTGCCTCAAGTCCCTTCCTATAGAATGTTATGATAAGTCTCAATAACCAATACTGCTTGGGTGGCAAAGACCTAACATCGACTGGGTGATAAGCATCCTGTTTCAGGAAGCCCTCCCTAATTATGAATGCTGCATTTAATAGATGCTTCTCCTGCTCACTAAGTGCCTCAGTGCCAAGTATCCTAACGACCTCCTGAAGCTCAGCCTCCCTGGTTAGTATCCTAACAGCCTCATCCCTAAGCTCCCTCCAGTCAGGGGATACATTCTTCTGGTACCACTCGGCCACTGTGTCGACGTACCTACTGAAGCCCATTAGCCAATTAATGGCTGGATAATGCCTTGAGTAAGCAAGCTTAGCATCCAATGGCCAGAACGCCCCTACAAACCTGAGTGTATGGCTTGTTACTGGTTCCGTGAAGTCACCACCAGGTGGCGATACTGATGCCGCTATAGTCACCGAACCCAACCTATTACCCTTACCAAAAGTCACAACCCTACCAGACCTCTCATAAAACTCGGCCAATCTAGTCGGTAAGTACGCTGGGAATCCCTCCTCGCTAGGCATCTCACCAATTCTCAGGGCAACCTCCCTCATTGCCTCAGCCCACCTACTCGTTGAGTCAGCCATCAGGAACGCGTCATAACCTTGATCCCTGAAGTACTCAGCAATGGTAACACCCATGTATATACTAGCCTCCCTAGCCGCCACAGGCATGTTTGATGTGTTGACAATAATCGTTGTCCTCTCCATCAACGGTCTACCCGTGTTCGGATCAACAAGCTTCAGTAATCCCTGCAATGCATCCGCAGCCTCATTACCACGCTCACCACAAAGCACTGGGAAGACCAGCTTAGCCTCACTATACATTGCCAGGGTCCTTATTGTGACTGTCTTACCACTACCGAATGGCCCTGGTATTGCCGCTGCACCACCAATGGCTACTGGGAACAATGTATCAATAACTCTAATGCCCGTTATTAATGGTTCAACTGGCGGCAACTTCTCCCTGAATGGTCTTGGTCTTCTCACAGGCCATTTATGCCACATCTTGACCTTCACAGTGCCCTCCTTGGTCTCCACCTCGGCAATCACATCATCTATTGTGTACTCACCTTCAGGGGCTATGTACTTAACAACACCGCCAGTTCTATATATCGGTGGATAGAGTATTCTATGCTCAACGAGTGGCGTCTCTGGGACAACACCAAGTACATCACCAACCTCTACCTCATCACCAACCTTGGCAGTTGGTATCCACTTCCACTTCTTATTGAAATCTAATGGTGGTGATTTCTCATAGTTGATGCCCCTCGCAACAAAGGGTCTCTTCGTTAGGTCAAATATTAATGGTAATGGCCTTTGAACACCGTCATAAACCCTATTAAGTATGCCAGGACCTAACCATGCACTAAGTGGTTCACCTGTCCTAACAACGGGTTCGCCAGGTCTTAATCCCGTTGTTTCCTCATAAACCTGTATGAAGGCCATATCACCCTGTATCCTAACAACCTCGCCAAAGAGACCAAGCTCACCAACAAAGACTAACTCGTAAAGCAATGCTCCAGGTAATTCGGCCTTAACAACAGGCCCACTGATATAAACAATCTTACCCTTACTCGATGACACGTTAGCCTAAAACCTCACATATTTAAAAAATTAATTCTACATCATTAATGACTTACTCCGACAACGCCAAGTGAGCTAGTAAAGTCTTTATTTGGTGTTCCATAAGCCTGAGCCTTGAATCCAGTGTTGCGTCAATCCTCACTGACTCATCCTGGGAGGAGACAATAACGCCAAGTAAGTCCTCACTTGTTGTGTTTATGGTCGCATTAAGTCCTAGCTCCGATATCAAGCTCTTAACAACACTCCTGTCAGACTTGCTTGCTGTTATTACTAATTCCTGTGAACCTATTATTGACGCTGCCCATTGAATCGAATTCCTAAGGAACTTCTTATAGTCATCAGTACCTCTCATGGACTTAATCCTTTCCTTAATCCTACTAACAACCTCCTCATATGCCTTCTCAAGAATACTCAATTTTTCCCTCTTCTCCTTCATCATCTCATCATAAAGTCTATACTCCCTCTCCATATTCAATTCCTTATCAATATTCTCAAGAGTACTTGAGTACTTATCAATGATTGCCTTAACACCATCAAGAAGCTCAGCCTCAGCCCTGAGCCTAACATTGTTACTCCACTCATTAATCTCATTCTCAAGTCGGGTAATAATACCACTAATCAATCGCTCGGTAAGTTCCTGCTCAGACACGAGGCAAGGTTATTTTACGAATTTAAAAATTTTCCTTTCCCTCCCTTAAGAATTAGCCTACGTCCATTAACTAGATACGTACAGTTATTAATGTTCACATAGAACCAGCAATCCTCCTTGACAATAACCTTAATGGAACCAGTTAAGGTCAAAACCTTAATTGTCTTAGCCGTTTCATCAATGACCATGCCACTGACGCCATTTAAGGACTTATTTCTACAATTAACAGTTTCTATGAACTTAAATAATAACGGCTTACTCATTTACCTGCCTTATTTTCTTTCTTAGTCTCTTCATTTATTATGGTTAATATCCTGGCAATAGCCCTCCTGATAGCCCTAACTCTACCAGGATTATCCAGAGTACCTCGCTCCCTCTGTGTCTGTAGCTTAAGTAACTCACTCCTCAAGTCATTGAGTAATTTAGCCCTATCCTCAGGTCTCATGCCCCTAATGGTCTTAGCATTAAGTTTCTGCCTGCTCGCCACCCTCACCACCCTCTGCCTGTTGTGCCTGTGCCTCAGTAACTACCTCCCTACTTGGTGGTTTTATTTGAAACTCATCACTGAATCTAATTGGTGGTGTTATTCTAACCTCAATGCCGTAAAGACCCGGCTTCAAGAGTACTTGACCCACGAATCTCTGTACCTTCGTCCTTGAATCAAAACCATTCTTATAAATGACACCAAATACGTACTTCTCAAACCTTGACCTCTCACTGGTTAATTTACCACTGATTGTCACCTCAGCACCCTTTGCGCCACCATCCATTATCTGCCTAATGGCTATCATGCCAGCCCTCCTGAACTTAACGCCCTTAGTCATTGCCCACGCAATCCTATTCGCAATAATCTTGGGATTAAGTTCTGGACTTTGTATTGGTGTTACATCAATTATTGGGTTTTCAACATCAAGCTTCCTACTGAGTAAATCAGTTAATTCCTTGACGATAACGCCCTTCCTACCAATTATCCTATTCGGCCTCTCGGCATAAATAATTATCCTGGTACCAAGTGGGGTTTTCAATACGTCAGAATCCACGTAACCCTGCTTAGCCAACCTATAGTTTAGGAACTCCTTAATCATCCACTCCTTAACCTTATCCTGAAGTATCTTCTTATAGACAGGAATTCTTCTCTGCGTTTGGCTCATTCAAGGAAAATCAACAACCCTATGCCTATTTAAGTTTTTGGCATTTCAAAGACCCTAAATAGGCTCAAAACCAATAATATCGGTTATTGAACCCCTCCTCTCACTCTCAGGCTTGAAAACAGGTCTAACCTTAAGCCCGGCCCTAACATTATTGGGCTCAGCATTAATTATGTAATGGATAAGACCACCAACAACCCCTGGGAACTCTATGAAACCAATAATTACCGGCTTAGCCAACTTATTTCCATACGAATCCTCATAAACCACCGTATAAGTCCTGACAACACCCACGGGCGCTATCTCAACGAGGTCCTTAATCTCGGCGAAATCGTACTGGCAAAAGGCCTTTGGCGGAATCAACAACCTACCACACACAGGGCATTTACCAGCGAGTAATTTACCGGCTTTAATGCCCTCAAGGAACTTAGTGCCTATTGGACCGGCCGTGTACCTATATCCCTGTTCAATGGTGTGGAGCCAATGCCTAATATCCGTATTCACGTTTATCTTCTCGAAGGACATACCCTCTCACCTCACAGGCTCGAAGCACTCAATATCCAGTACAGACCCCGTTCTTTGATTGGCAGGTTTCCACCGAGCCTTAACCCTCATGCCAAATACCTTCATTGATTTAACATCATCGGGATCAACACATAGGTAATGCATTATGCCGGGAAACCTATGCTCACTGAACTCCTTGCCAGGCACATCAAGCTTAATCACACCAACAACCCTAGGCTCCTTAAGCGGCTCCCTCGTAGCGCTTATGTAACTAACCACCGCCGTGATTACCGTACCCTCATCCTTAGCCTCAACCCAACCATCCACAGGCTTAAAACAATACGGGCAATACATCTTAGGTGGTACAAACACATGACCACACTTGCTGCAGTACGTACCGTATATCTTACCATTCCTCAGGCCATCTAGGAATTTGGAGTAAGCCGTACCAGCGGTCACACTGTACTGGAATGGTCTCGTCCATTCCTCATGCGGGTAGTTCTTAATATCACTCTCCCTAATCGGTGTACCCCCTACCATAGCCTATACATTAATGAGGCTATATTTAAGAATCACCCTACCTACCGCAAAAAGCCTTTAAGTATAAGTAATTGGGTAGGTTAATACGCAGTGATGAGGAGGCATTTGGCTGATCAGTGAATGAGCGCTGGAAATACTGATTAATGAATGGAGAACACACTCCTAACATGGTTAATCGCGTCATTTCGGATATCCATTATCCTTATGGGTAATTCATCGACTTTAATTCTCCGGTTCATCACTATCGTAGCCATAACACCGGCTATCATACTGGCATTACCGCCAACCCTAGCCTTAATACTGAGCATTAATACTGATAATTCCTGGTCAAGCTCCACCACATCTACGTCAGTAATGAGACCGTTATTCCTTAGGTAATTAATAAACCACGAATACACACTATTAAGGATGAGCTCCCTCCTAATACCATACTTAGTACCGATGTCATTGGCGATACCGTAAGGATCAAGCAGAAATACAACACTAACTATGGGTAACCCCCTCTTAATTGTATTGACTATGCAGGAGACCTTACTATCCATTTCCCTAGTCATATCCACGGTAGTTGGATAACAACGTAGAAATAATTCTGAGTATGCATTATCAATTTCACTTGGTAAGCTCGCCACGTAACCCACGGTACCCAAGTCCCACCTGGGCATTGCCAAGCCTATGACTCTACTCATTACCTTAGCTGGGTGTTAGAACTTAAAAAGTAAGAGGGTTAGGGTTCTCACGACTATGAGCACTGCGGCTAAGGCATTAACTAAGGTGGTTGTCTGCCCACTGTGCGATTACATGGGTGAGGATGTCAATAAAGTAGTTGACGCAATAACCAAGGCCATACCAAGGCCCAAGCTGAAGTGCCCAAAGTGCGGTGCTGAGGTTGACGCAAATTCCTTCGTTACCCACATGCGTAAGCATGGTAGGGTTGGTGGTAAGACAATAACATGTGAAATCTGCGGCGCGAAATTAAATGGTGAGGGGACATTCCTTAGGCACATTAAGGAACACTTAATAGTTTCGGTTAGGCGTAATGGAATGGACGTTTACTACTGCCTCGTGTGCGGTCAGGAATTCATAACGAAGAACTCCGCGATAACGCACTTAATCAAGAGGCATAGTCTCGAGTGATTACGTGTGAGCTTACTTTGGGACTTCATAATTACGTTACTGATTATTTGGCCTCCATATGTCGCCAATGCAACGCCTGTCGTGGCCAGTAAGGTGTTTAGGCGTAGGACGCCCATAGATCTCGGTAGGAATTTCATTGATGGGAAAAGGCTTTTTGGTGATGGGAAGACGTATGAGGGTTTCATTACGGGTCTATTGGCTGGTTTCGTAATTGGAGAGTTAACGTACATCATAGTAACCAGGGCTGTGAACATTGCCTCAGAGCTCCCAAATCCATTGGCCGTATTTGTAATGTGCATTGCGGCGTTACTGGGCGACTTACTTGGGGCATTCATTAAGAGGAGACTTGGGCTGCCCCGTGGAGCATCAGCGCCGCTACTTGACCAACTTGACTTCCTACTGGCGGCATTACTAGCCCTGTGGTTCATTCAATCAAGTGTCCTAAGGGTGATTTACGTGGTCATCGCGGTGATAATAACACCACCAATACACCTGGCCACGAACACCATAGCTTATTTACTCAGGCTTAAGAGGGAGCCATGGTGATTATGTAATTAACTTTATAAATTCATTATAGTGTCTGAGAACGTGCGTGCAGTAGTGCTTGGTGATGAGCATACGGTCTATACCTTTAGGTTACTTGGATTTGAGGGTAGGGTTGTTAATGAAAATGAGAATGTAATATCAATAATTAAGGAGTTAAGTCTTGAGGAGAGTGTTGGTGCATTACTAATAACAAGCGATCTAGTGGATAGGGTTAGGGAGGATTTCGATAAGATGAGAATGAAAATGAGGAAACCAATGCTCATTGAGATACCATCACTTAGGGAAATGAAGCTTAAGGAGGTGAATTATTTAGCAATTCTTCGAAGTGTTCTTGGAATCTAATGAACAAACAATAGTAATGCGAACACTAGGTATGCTATTATCGTGATAGCCATAGCCCCAAGAGACCAAAACCTAAACCTATCCATGTAATTAGTACTCCTCAGTAGCATTATGCATATGTATATGAGGATGGCATCCGTCATTAGGACGCCTACGGACAGTACTAAGCCATAGAATTCATGAAGGGCTTGAATCACTATTAATGGAGATATAAAGACCGCAATAAACGTAAACACCACTGCAAGTATTACTGCTGATTTAATGCCGTAAACATTCGCTATAGTCTTAACACTGGCTCTAACATCACCCGCAACATCAATTGCACCCTTAACTAATTCTCTACCTATTGTGGCCAGGAAGGATACGGTAAATAATAGGTAGGGGATGTTTAGCGTTGGTGGTATTGAGGAGATGGCGTATAATCCATATAGGAAGGTTAATGATGATGTTGTTGCCACTAGAATATTATTTACAATAATAACCCTCTTCAGCCTATAATTGTAGGAGAAACCAAGTATGATGGCCATGAGTAGTATTACTATACTCCAGGTCATTAAGTACTTCATGACTATACCAAGCGCATTAAGTAATATTGCTATGATTAATGATAATAATGATAAAAACCAAGCCTCCTTAATGGATACCTCACCACGCACAAGAGGCGCATCCGGCCTGTTAATTCTGTCCTCCTCGATATTATAAATATCGTTTGTAGTGAAGAGGAATATTTCAGTAAGTAATGATGATAGGAAAAGAAGCACCATAGCGATAGTGTTCCTGCCACCTGCTATTACGTAGGATGCAATAACTATTAAGCTAGTTAATACTCCATGCTCGATCCTCGAAAGCTTAACAAACGCCCTCAGGTTCACAGGGACACTAAAAATGGCCCATTATTAAGCTAGACCCATTAAAATGAGGATGAGTAGACATAGGAAATCCCAAGCATTTCTGCAACATCCCTATCGAGTGCTGCGACGTCCTCCGTATTGACCTCCTTAATGCCATACTTACCCAACGCAGATATTAACATCTGCATCTCCTCCTTAACAGCCTCTATGTAATTCAAAACACCTCTCTCGCCCTTAACCATCGCCGCCATGAGGAACGGCCTAGCCATGTAGGCACCGCTGGCACCAAGGGCTATGGCCTTAACCACGTGTGAACCATTATAGAGCCTACCTGCGAGCAGTAAGGATATATTAGTTATTCCTAACTTCCTGGCATCATGTATCTTCTTAAGAGCCACTATTGTTGGGTAGCCCAGGTCCTTCATGGCCACTGAAGGCGCCATACCAGTGCCACCCTCCTTTCCATCAATAACCACGGCGTGAGCACCCTCTTCATGGGCTATGCTAATGGCCCTATCAACATCCCTATAGGGACCGAGCTTAATCCAAATCCTCGCCCTTGGGTATGCCGTCTTCATGAACCTAATCATGCCCCTGAGTATGTCCTCCGTGTACGTTCCAGGCACCGAGTACCTGGTTATGTACTTAGCCCTAATCTTCTCAGGATCGATCTCAAAGTGGTACTTAGCCTTGAGTCTTATTGCCTCCTCCTTAGGAATCTTGATCACACCACCAAGCCCAGGCTTTGCCCCCTGCCCCATCTTAATCTCAAAGCCAATCAAACCCTCCTCAATGTAGGGCTCAACATCCTTATCACTATACACCCTATTCCAGAGTTCGTCATACGCATCCTCAACATTTTGCTGAATTATGACCCCACCATACTTATCAACATTCGTTAAGTATGCCATCAACCTCTCCTTAAAACTTGGGTGACCTCTTGTATATCTTCTTGAGTAACCCCTTACGGCGGCCACATTCTCCCCAATACCCATCACAATACCTGCCTTAGCAGCTGCCCTAGCAATATCAAGGCTGAACCTACTGGCTACTGTTGTTGATCCCATCGAACCAACAACTATGGGCATGGAAACCTTAAAGCCGCCTAATGAATCCTCGAGGTTCACATCCATGAAGGTTGGCTCCCGAAGTAACTCAGTCATCTTCTCAAGTCTCCTTGGTGTGAATGCCGGTGGCAACAGTATTATTGAATTGTCTAGAGTCTTAATACGTGGAAATCCCCTTCTGTCATAAACCCCGGAACCAAGTATGGCAGAACCATAAGTAGCGACTTCACCGAATGGATAAACCGCATCACGGCCCTTAATAGCCTTAATCGCAATCTCATCAAATGGATAATCCTCAATAAACTCCCTAAGGCCTTTAATTAACGCCCAATAAGCCTTAAATCTAATAATGATTCTGGCTAAATCAATGATCATTAAACCAGAGAGAATCTAGGTACTTAAATACTTGTTTGTCGAATCACCAAGTAAATTACGGAAATAAATGCAATATTAATAATACTATTCTAGGATAAATTAGATATTATGACACTAAATCATTGTATATTTAAGTTAATAAGTCATGAAAATCAAAAGACCTGTATGAACATCCGTATCATTATCACCAAAGTAATTAATGATTTATATTACTTATATATTATGATTTCTTAATTGAAATAACAATTTACTTATATAAATGATAATATTGATAAAAAACCATGTATTTCATAAGGTAATGCTTTAAAATTCAAATATAACCATTAATACATGGCAGTTAATCAAAAGTTCTATTCCTTAGATAGGATTAGGCGAATTGCTATTGAGGCCGCTGAAAATCCAGCTAAGTTCTGGGCTGATAAGGTTGATTATTTAACGTGGTTTGAGAGACCGAAGTCAATACTTGAAGGTAAGGCGCCCGATGTTTATTGGTTTAGGGGTGGTTACCTAAATATTAGTTATAATGCAGTTGATAGGCATATACCAGCTAGGGCTAATAGGGTTGCTTTTTACTATGAGAATGAGAGAGGCGATAGTAAGGTCATTAGTTATTGGGATCTTTATAGGGAGGTAAATAGGGCTGCCTATTTACTTAAGGAGCTTGGCGTTAGGAGGGGGGATACAGTATCCATGATGATGCCGAGCATACCGGAGGCTGTTTACTTCGGTCTTGCCGTACATAGACTTGGCGCTACCCTCGTGATTCACTATGCAGGTTTAAGCGAGGAGACACTTGCATATAGGCTTCAGGATTGTGGGTCAAAGATTTTCGTGGTTGCATCAAAGGGATTTAGGGCTGGTGAGGAGGTCAGGATGAAGGACTTAATTGATAGGACACTCGAAAAGTATCAGACACCTGTGGAGAAGGTACTCGTAGTCTCCAGAGGTTTTTCTGACTTTAATATTAAGCAGGGTAGGGATATTGTGTATGAGGATGCGGCTCCCAAGGGCAAGGTCTATGTTGAACCCACACCGGTGGAGGCGAATGAACCAGCCACGATATACTATACATCAGGTACGACGGGAAGACCTAAGGGCTTATGGCAAAGTAATGGTGGTTACCCAATAGGCCTTAATTGGACATTTAGGGCGTTATTTAATCCGCAAGATGTAGATGTTTGGTGGACAATAAGCGAACTAGGTTGGCCTGTGTGGCCTATGGCTAATTTATATACCGCACCCGTGATGGGATTAACGAGCCTTTTATTCGAGGGATTTATTGGCTATAAGAGGGATTTATTCGCTAGGATTATTGAGAAGTACCACGTCTCACTGATTTGGAGTAGTACAACTACACTTTACACAATTAGGAGTATTGGTGAGGAGGCCCTTAAGGGAGATTTATCGAGCCTAAGGATAATACTCAACACTGGCGAGACTCTCAATCCAGGTGTTGCTGAGTGGTATATTCAGCAATTACCGAGCACAATAATTGCAGATGCCTATTGGATGACTGAGCACTTAATACCAATAGCCGCAACACCCTATGGCCTTGGTGAAATACCGTTTAAACCTGGTTCGACGGGTATTCAATTCCCAGGTAGTAAGTGGCTTGTGGTTGATGATGATGGTAACCCACTACCACCTGGACAGAGGGGTTACATAGTCATTGCTATTCCAAACCCAGCAATGGCTAAGATGTGGAATGACCCCAATTATGAGAGATTAATAAAGACGTATTGGTCCAGGTTCTCTGGTTACTTCTATACAGGTGATTATGGATTTTACGACACCGACGGCTATCTATACGTACTTGGCAGGGCAGATGACATACTAAGCATTGCTGGTGAAAGACTTGGTACAATGGACATAGAGGGCATCCTCGCAAGGCACAGGGCAGTTGCCGAAGCGGCAGTTGTAGGTGTTCCAGCACCTGGCGGTGGTGAAAAGGTCCTGGCTTTTGTCGTACTAAAGTCTGGGGAGATACCATCTGAGACCTTGGTTAATGATATTAAGGAGTTCGCAAGGGCGTCAGGGACTAGGGTGGATGATGTAGTAATAGTAAGGAGATTACCAAAGACTAAGTCCGGGAAGATAATGAGGAGGTTATTGAGGGCATTGGTGAGGAATGAACCGTATGGCGATGTATCAACACTGGATGATATTAGGACATTAGATGATATAAAGGCTGCCTTAATGGAGCGTGGTTACATAAAGCCGTGATGCCTATGTCGACGGAATTGAATTATCCTCATCAAAACCCTATTGATGCATTACTTGGGTATTTAAGGGATCGTCCTAACGATGTATTATTAATTGACGAACATGGCTTATCACTAACGTACGAGGAACTCTATAATAAATCAGTTAAGTTAGCGAGCTCTCTCAATAGGCTTGGTGTTAATTATGGGGATAGGGTTGTAATAATGATGAGTAATAGTGTGGAGACCGTTATCTCATTATTTGCAGCATGGATGCTTGGCGCTGCAACGGTTATGATAGACCCATTAACAATATCTGAGGATCTCGATTATCAATTAAGCGATTCTGTACCTAAGGTTGTTATTACCGATAAGTCAGTCATCGAGAGAGAATCAACCGTCTTATCGAAGTATAAAGTCATCAGTGTTGACACGGCTAAGGAAAGCATACTAAGTTTTCAGGATTTACTAAGCGCTGGTTCATTGACTGGTTTCAAACCCGTAGAGGTTAAGGAGGATGATGTTGGCTTAATTTACTACTATGCTGGTATTGCTGGAAGGACCATGCAGGTTTGGCATACATACTTCAGCTTGTATTCGGGTCCATACGCATTCGGTGAAGCAATAGGGCTTGGTCGAAGTGACTCTGTCCTAGTGGTGGCTCAATTATCCCATATACTTGGACTTACGGAGTTCATGTCAGCCTTCGTTAGAGGCGCTAGGATTGTTATTGCCAGGCGTTTTGATGCTAAGGATACGCCTGAGTTAATACATAGGTATGGCGTAACCGTATTCGCAGGAGTACCCCTAATGTTTGATCAAATCCTTAATAATAAGGATCTGAGTCCAGGCATGTTATCATCATTAAGACTAACACTTTCAGCGGCTGCACCATTATCGCCATCAACACAACTAGGTTTTTACCAGAAGTTCGGTGTACCGCTTATTCAATTCTATGGCTTGACTGAGGCATACGTACTTACCGTACAACCAACCAAGTATAAGGACGTGACTAATACCGTTGGTTCCGCAATACCTGGTGCTGAATTGAAAATAGTAGATCCTAACGATCCATCCAGGGAATTAGGCATGGGTGAGGTTGGTGAATTAGCTGCCAAGGCGCCCTGGATTATGAAGGGCTACTCAGATCCGGAGGACACTAGGAAAGCTTTCTACAATGGTTGGTTACTAACTGGTGATTTAATGATGATGGATGACAAGGGATTACTGTATTTCAGAGGCGTTAAGAAAAGAATGATTAAGTACAAGGGCTACCCAATATTTCCACGAGACTTGGAAATAATGCTAATGAAACACCCAGCTGTTAAGGAGGTTTATGTAACTGGTGAGCAGGCTGATGACCCAAGCATTGGCCAGTTACCTGTTGCATATGTGGTTCTTCATGATGAGTATAGGGATAAGATATCTGATAAGGACCTTATTGACTTTGTAAATTCTAGGGTTGCATTTTACAAGAAGCTTAGGAAGGTGTACTTCGTAGATAAACTACCCACTAAGTAGTTCTATCTGTGTTGAATATTAAAATTAAAATCATTGACTTTTCCAAATAATCTCACCAATATCATTGGGAACCCTATAGCCAGGTAATCTCTCAAGGGCCTCCTTAAACTCATTACTTCTCAACATGCTTAGGAATGCCTTAACACTATCCTTCTCAAGCCTATCAATTGATATTGCAAAGTCATAACTCTCCCAACCAAGTGGTATGAAGTCAAGGCTGTACATTGCGGCCGCGGCCCTAATACCAACACCAACATCAGCCTTACCCTGAGCCACCGCCGCTGCAACTGCCGTGTGTGTCTTAACCTCGTAATAATAACCATTGATCCTCTTCACTAAATCCTCAAATTTAATGCCCATTTTTGAGGCTATCTCCTTCAATTTCATATCAAGTAGAAACCTAGTGCCTGCACCCTTATTCCTATTAACAATCCTCACATCATCCCTAAGTAAATCCTCAACACTCCTAATATTCTTGGGATTACCCCTGGGTATTATGAGTCCCTGCTCCCTGGAGTAACCCCTAATTAGCACAGCATTATTAACACTATATTTAATCATGTACGGTACATTATACTGACCAGTCTCCTCATCAACCAGGTGTAAGCCAGCTACATCAGCCTCACCACGCTTAACAGCGTATAACCCACCCATAGAACCAACATTGATTACCCTAGCCCTAATGAAACCTGGAAGCATCGGTATTAATACGTCTAGTCCAAGGTCATGGCTACCGATTATATATAGGTTAGCCGGCATGTACTGGTGTGTGAATAGTGCCACCTCAACCTCATCACCACTATCCAGGTACTCCACAGTCTCGGGGATCGCTATATAACCATCGGCAAAGGCCAGCGTACTTATGGCACCCGACTCAGCAGGTAATGGGTAGGCCACAATACCATGACCCGTATCAACAAGGCTAACTGGGTATAGTGCCCTCCTACCCTTTGCACCATCAGCCCTAATCGCCAGCCTTGCCCTAACCCTTACCTCATCAATCCCCATACAAAGCATTTTAGCCAGTATTGGCTTAACAATTATATTAAATATCATTAGAGCGGAACTTGGATAACCAGGCAAACCAACAATTAATTTGTTATTCCGCGATACCGCAATAACCGTTGGCTTACCAGGCTTAACCTTAAGTCCATGAACTACTATGCCTGGAGGACCTAATTCATCAAGTACCTTGTATGTTAAGTCAGCAAGCCCAGCGGATGTACCACCTGAAAGAAGCACTAAGTCACTAGTGCCTAAGGCATTGCTTAACATACTCCTCATCTCATTAATGTTGTCCCTAACGATGCCCATGATTATTGGCTCAGCACCCATTGACCTAACGGCATGCGCTATTGTGTATGTGTTTATGTCGTATATCTTACCACGACCTAACTCCTTACCTGGACTAACTAATTCATTACCCGTGGAAATTATTGAAACCCTAGGCCTCTTAATCACCTCAACATTATCAATACCCACAGCCGCAAGTAAGCCAACCTCCCTCTCCCTAATAACCGTGCACCTCCTAAGTATTAACTCACCCATCATCACGTCAGAGCCTGCTGACATTACGTTCTCACCAGGCGTTACTGAGCGGTATATCATTAACTCATTGCCATCCCGCCTAGTGTATTCAACCATAACCACAGCATTGGCGCCAGGCGGCATGGGCGCTCCTGTGGCTATTTCAACGGCCTCACCGTGATTAATCTGCGGCAACTCCTCAACCCCAGTCTCCACATTACCAATAACCCTTAACCTAACTGGATTTAACTCATCAGCCCCAAACGTATCCTCAGCCCTGACAGCGAAACCATCCATTGTTGCCCTATCAAATGGTGGCACATCAATCCGTGAATATACATCCCTCGCCAAAACTCTCCCATAACTCTCCTCAATCCTAATAATTTCCGTTCCCAACGGCTCAACCTTAACTGCACTAAATACCTTGCTTAATGCCTCCTCAGGTGTGAGTAATTCATGAAATATTACCCTCTTACCTGTCTCAGACATTGTAATGCCGATGCAGTACTTAGCTTTAATAACTTATTAGTCCATTAAATTTAGTAAACTATGCATTAATTGCCCTAATTAATTGGTATTTAAGAGCAGTACGATTCATTGCCTATGATGGGTAGATTAACTAGAACGTGGTTGATACTAATGCTAACCTTTTCATTAATAGGCTTGTTCGCATCATTCATCGTCATATACACCTACTACTACCTACGTAAATTACCACCACTCTGTACATCATTTAAATCCCCATTTCCTGGAATAACCATTGATTGTGAGAGAGTACTCTCAAGTAAGTATTCAGACATAAATGGTGTACCACTTGATTTACTCGCTGCGATTTGGTTTATCATAAACATAATCCTCGTCGTAACCTATGACCTAGGACAAGGCAGCATAGCCACATTATCCATTAATGCACTATTTTATTGGAGATTTCTTGGAATTGCCATAGTTCCATACCTAATATTCGTAGAGACGTACCTACTCCATGCCCTGTGCATTTATTGCACGGTAATGCACGTAATGATAATAATAGACTTCACAATAATAACCACTTACTTCATTAAAGCGAGGAATCATTAGGATTACTATTGAGTATTTTTGGAATTGCCATAAGTACTTCCTGTACGTCCTTAAAGGAGTACGTGGGTTTAATACTGGATAGATCAATACCCCAAATATCCATTACATACCTCAGTCTCTTGTGCCAATCACCAATAAATATAGTCGTTAATCCAAACATTAATGGATAGTAAACATCAAATAATGGATTGTCACCAATCATTACCTGGGCATCACTGAAGAACTCGCGACAATTCTTAGGGCAACCTATCATGTCAGGTGTCCTAACCCCATCAATAAACTTCGAAAATCCCAATTCCTCAATAACCACTGATTGATACTTATATAACCCATTGGTGGCGATGACAATCCTATGCCCTAATTCCCTGATTAAACTAAGGAGTTCCAAGGCACCGTTAAACGGTTTGAAATCACGCACATACTTTACTAACACGGTATTTACATCAATACTCATCGGAACACCAAATCTACGAGCAACCTCAGTAAATATGTAGTCCCAATCAAAGGCCCTAACTGTAAATTCCCGCAGTAACTCTTTGTTGAGATCCTTTGCCGTATTATGAATGACCCTCCAATCAACATTAACCTTACTTGCTATTAACATACTTATGTCTTGAAATACAGGATCCCACGCCTCGAGGGGTAATAGTGTACCGTCCAGGTCAATGAGAATGAGCACATTGTACGACTAACTAATCCACTATTTAAGGATAATACTTTGAGTTTCACTTTGTTTCATTGTAATTTAGCGTGATTTTTCAGGGAGATTCCTTATTAAATGATTAATCTATGATTAGGTGATGAGTATGAGAAACAGAAAAATAACAGATATAGGAGTAATAATGCTGGTCACGGCGCTAGCACTAGTACTAGTACTAACCGTGGTCATGGCAGCAAACCCACTATTAGCCTCACAATCAACTAATGCCACGAACTCGACAGTTAGTGTTAATGCAACATCCGTAAGTAATGTGACTATGACAAACGTAACCACATGCCCACCCGGCCTACTCACTGCAGTACAGGCTAACCTATACATTGATGATATGTGGTTGATGAGGGTTGGCGCAAACATGAGCGGTTTTAATACAACTTCATTCGTCATAGTTAATGCCACGGGCCTTAATGAGACTACCATAAACGGCACATTCACAGGATTCAACATAACCAAGTTTAACATGACTGCGTTCAATATAACTGGTTTCAACCTAACACCAGCAACTCTGCAAAATATTACTAATTATTATATTAGTAAGGGTGAGTGCTTACTTGCACTTCAATTCCTAGTACACCTTAGGCATTATTTAGTTCACGTGTATGTGCTTGAGAAACATGCCGAGATACTGAATAGAACACTGACCTATAGGCTAATGTTACTCAATGGGACGCTGACGAGGCTTGAACAGCAGGGACTACTGAATAGCACACAGGCAAGCCAAATCTATAGCCTACTGAGCCAGTTGAAGGAGGCAATGGTCAGTGGTAACTACTCAGAGGCAATGGCATTACTCAGTGAGTATAAGTCATTATTAAGTAATATTAGTAGTCAGTACTATGAGGAGCAGAAGATAGGCTTTGCAAATAGGATTAACCATGAGCTTGAGCATTACGTGATGCAGATAATAGGGAAATCAATAACACTAAATGGCACTCTAAGTCAATTGGCCATGCTAGATCATGAATTGGGTATGCTAACGAACGTTACTGGGCTTAATATAACAAGCGTTAAGGAGCTGCATGAGCTTTTCAAGGAGCTTAAGATGATGTACCCATTAATACAGGGTAATGAGACAGCCCAGCAACAGCTACTGCAGTTGCTTAAGCATGGTAAGGGATTCAATGACTGGCTTAATGTAACGCAGCAGTTTGGTCAGGAGGCAAAGGGTTGGCAGTTACATGGGCAAGGACATGGTAAGGGGCAGCACGGTCAAGGAAATGGAGGACAACATGGACAGCAAGGACAGGGAAATGGAGGACGGGGTCAAGGCAGTGGTTAGTAGGTCGTTAATACCATAGGTTCGTTTTCCGTTAAAATTATTTCATTAATTTCGTTCTCGTCCTCTAGGGGTTTTCATTCTATTTCTCTTCTTATTATTAAGTGAATTAATAAAGTTTTTAAGTCATAGGCATTACTTTATGATTAATGCTATTAATAGCATTAACCACTGTATTCATGTACTTGCTGAGCAATGGATCATTAATTAGCATAAATGTAACTACCATGCAAAGCACAGCCCTACTAAATGTAACATTACCCGTAAGGCCAATGGGACCCATAATAGTTCAGAATTCAAGCGGATCAACAATACCAGCAATACTCATAGGAAATCACCTAGTAATACCAGTCTTTGGTAATGGTTCGTTTATTATTAAGTACGTACCTTACATAGCGTCATTACCCAGTGGTTACCTTGCCATCAATGTTTCATCACCATACACCATTAATCTATTCGTAAGCAACAACATATTATTAACACAACTACCCATAGGCTTAATAACAAACTTCACAAAGATGAATAATGGAATACTACTTCAACTAGCACCAGGTAATTACTCAATAGGCTTCATACCTGAATTACCGACAACCACGACGACAACAACCAGTGCGAATAGAAGCAGTACCATAACAACCACGACCAATACAACAACACCAAGTACCACTAAGACTACTACTTCATCACTTGGTATAGGCTCAGTGCTCTATTACATCATTACTGCAGTAATCATAGTTACGGCAGTACTGCTTACCTACTTGTTTGTAATTAGGCATAGAGGTCCTGAGATAAATCCAGTAATTGTTGAGGGCTTGAACCCAACGGATAAGGATGTCGTTAAAGCCTTAATCGACATGGGTGGTGAGGCTTATCAAGCTGATCTCCAGAGGAAGTTGAACATGCCCAAGGCAACACTTTGGAGAGCAATCAGAAGACTTGAGAGTGCAGGTTATGTACAGATTATTAAGGAGGGTAGGGTTAATAAGATTAGGCTCATTAAGAAGCCTAAGCTTGATTAATCCTCTCTAAGCATTAGTACTCCATGATTATTTCTAGACCTAAGCATGTCAAGGGCTTCAGTAGCTAATTTCATCGCAGCCCTACCACTACTTGCAATGCCAATACCTATCCTTGAATTTACTAGGTTGGCTAATGGCTTGAGGTCATCCTCATTAATTGTTGGTTGTATTATTGATACTATGTTATCACCACCTAGGTAAAGCGTGATACCACCATATTGCGCCAGGTGAAGTCTCACCTGGTTAACTACGCTCCATACATGCTCATATAATTGATAACTGGATGTCCACTCAGTACTGGATGTTGAGTCAATAAGATCAATGTGGGCAATAGCAACAGGACCATCATCAAAGTCTCCCATTAATGATACACCAGGGCCTGCCTTTATGGCAAGCCTAAATGCCTCCTTCTCGGCAACTCTAGGATTAACATCAGCATATGTACCGCTTGATAACGGCACTGGACTATAATCAGCAAGTCCTTTAATAATCCTTGTTAATTCATCATTACCCAAACCATTGGTTATTGCGAGAAGGTAATCATACCTGAGCGGGTGAGCCCAGGCGTTAAGCTTGGAGAATGCTTCAACCAACTCCCTATGTAATTGTGCCTGTACGCGTTGAATAATGTGCTCCCTATCTGGTCCGAGACTCTCAGTCCATTCTCTATACCCAATTAATCTAATTATTGTTACCTGAACCAAAGGTTTAACACCGAGACCGAGCTTAAACCTTTAGTTTAAAAACATAACCCTTCAAATGAGTAGGAATACTTAAAATAATGTGATTGAATAACAAATTAATGAGCTTAAGGGTTATTACATTCGATGCCTACAACACGCTGATAAACTACGGTAAGGAATTAATAGAGGAGATAGCCATGAATATCACCAAGTACCTTAAGTCATTAGATATTGAGGCTCATTTCGATCACGTTTACGAAATATACATGGGCCTTGATAGGGAAATTAGGCTTAGGAGGGTTGTGGAGATGGTGTACGTACCGCCGATGGATAACGTGAGGACATTCCTGGAGAGATTAATGCGTAAGTACAATATTGAACTTAATGAGAGGATGGTAATTGACGTTGCCAATATAATAGCGAATACATTACTTGGATCAGGTAATGTAAAGCTCAATGAGGATGCTCAATATGTATTAATGGAGATGAAGAGCGATGGATTCATGATAGGCGTAATATCTAATGTAATATTTTGGAGTAGTTCAGTAACTAGGAAACTTCTTGATAAGTTTGGCCTAAGTAGGTTCATTGACGTGCAGGTTTATGCTGATGAGGTTGGTAGGGCCAAGCCTCATCCAGCCATTTTTGAACGAGCGTACTCGTTACTCACGCATGGTGTTGAGCCTGATGTCGCTATACATGTCGGTGATGGATTTAAGGAGGACTTACTTGGCGCATTACTTGATGATGTAATAGGCGTTTACATAGATAGGACAGATTCTGTGGTTAGTAGTGGTAGTCCCACGGAACTCATTAGGTGTAGGGCCTATGCTGTTAGGAGATTAAAAGAAGTATTACTAATACCCCACATAGTCTCTGGTTGTTCGTGAGACTCGAATGAAGAAAACATTTTAATTAGTGAACCGAGGTGAGAACCGTGGTAACGCATTTTAAGTGCATGCCAAACTGCGGCTATTGCTGCGCAATATCGCCAGTGACGGTATTTCCACATGAAATGATAATACTAAGTAAATTAGCCGAGGAGCTTAACGTAAATGACTTAACATTCAGGCCTGGCTATGTAATAGCGGATATTAAGAATGGTGTTAGGATCGCATTATCATACCTAATGCAACTAAATGATAAGGGAATATGCCCATTCCTAGAACCAAGCGATAAAACATGTAAGGTGCACTCCCTCTATAAGCCGTTAACCTGTAGATCCTTTCCATACCTACCCAGGGTAATTAGGTACGTAATTGACCCAGAGCTAAAGCTCGTAGACTTCACCGTAGAGTTCGTAGTATCCACATTATGCCCGGTCATTAAGAATAATTATACGCAGGAGGATTTAGAGATGATGATAGGTAATATTAAGATTGCCGTTAAGGTAATGCCTAAGGAAGTGGCGGCTGCCAAGGAAGCAATTAAGGTTAGAAAGACTTATGCGGAGACATTAACGGCATTGTGGAGAACTGGGTATGTGGAATTAAGGGGAAATGAAGGCAATAATACAAATTGGCCGATAGTCAATGCCTTCGAATACATTAGGCAATTCATACCCCACATTACACTAGATAATTTTGTACCAAATATATCCCAGGTAATGAGGAGGATTGATGCGTAATCGATTATCCGATATCGATTTAGAGAAAGATTTATATTTAAGGTATAGAGCGGCTTACATGACCATCATGGAAGCAGCAATTAAAGCAATAAACTTAACAAAACGTTATGGAAACTTCACAGCCGTTGATCACATAAACTTTGAGGTATATTATGGAGAGATCTTCGGATTTCTCGGCCCGAACGGCGCAGGTAAAACAACAACAATAAAGATGCTAACCACGGTAACGAGACCAACAGAGGGAACGGCAATAGTTAATGGCTATGACATTGTTAAACAACCAGCCAAGGTCAGGGAAAGCATAGGTACCGTGCCTCAGGAATATACTGCAGATGAGGATTTGACGGGCTGGGAAAATTTAATGCTTATTGCTGCCTTATACGGCATACCTAAGAAGGAGGCTAGGGAGAGAGCTGCCGAGTTACTTGACTTGGTGGAACTTTCGTATGCTGCTGATAGGAAGGTGGAAACCTATTCTGGTGGTATGAGGAGGAGGTTGGAGATTGCCATGGGACTTATTAATAGGCCTGCCATATTGTTCCTTGATGAGCCGACCCTTGGCCTTGATGCTCAGACCAGAGCCGCGATTTGGGATTATGTGTATAGGCTTAGGAAGCAGTATGGCGTAACTATATTCATGACGACGCATTACTTGGAAGAGGCTGATAGGTATGCTGAGAGGATTGCGATTATTGACCACGGCAAGATACTCGCCATTGGCACTCCTAAGGAGCTTAAGGAGAAGGTTGGTGGTGATGTTGTGACGATTGAGGTTAATGGAGATATTGGTCTCGCCAGAAAGGTTATTGAGGGTATTGATGGTGTTAATGGGGTTACTGTGAATGGCAACACGATAACCTTTAAGGTTAAGAATGGAAATACGGCAGCCCCAGCCATACTCGAGACACTTAATAAACTTAGTATAAGGGCTACGAGCATAACCATTAAGGAACCAACAATGGATGAAGTATTCCTTGAATTCACAGGTAGGAGACTTAGAGAGGAGGAAGGCAGTACAGAGGAGTTCATGAGGTTTAGGAGAACGGTGGCTAGGGCGAGAAGGTGATGAACATGGCAGTGAGACTGCATCCCCTGCACGGTCTTTGGGCATTAACAAACAGGGAACTATCTAAGTGGTATAAGGCGCCAGTGATATTAATAATTTCATTGATACAACCAATTGTTTGGCTTGCATTCTTTGGTAAGTCCATGAACTTCGCAACGATGTTCACAAGCGGACTAAACATACCTGGATTAAACATACCTAAGCAGGTAATTGATGAGATAGGTTCCGAGATTCTTAAGGCGAATTTTGGAACTACGGACTACTTCTCATTCCTTGCCGTAGGCATGCTCTCCTTCATAACGCTATTCACATCATTGCAAAGCGGTATGAGCATAGTGTGGGATAGGAGACTTGGTGTTTTAGGTAAGTTATTAACAACGCCAGTGCCTAGGGGTAATATTGTAATGGCTAAGGTACTTAATTCCGTGATTAGATCCCTAACTCAAGCAACAATAGTCCTAATAATAGCAGTATTACTAGGTATGAAGTTAAACCCAAGCCTTAACCCACTGGATATAGTGGGTGCGTATGCGGCATTGACATTAATGTCCATGGGCTTTGCATCCCTATTCGTGATGCTAGCCCTAAGGTCAACCTCCTGGGAATCACAAATGGCCATCATGAACCTACTAAACATGCCACTAATGTTCGCAAGCAATTCCTTCTACCCAGTTAAGTCAATGCCCTGGTGGCTTAAGCCGATAGCCTACGTGAATCCACTCACGTATGTCAACGATGTCAATAGGCAACTACTACTTGGTGTAACTGGACATAGCTTACTACTTGATTATACGTATCTAGTGATCTTTGCAGCAATATTCTCGATAATAGGCATAATACTTTCGTGGAGGTACTTATCTGAGGCGTGATTTTAAATAGAACAAAAGTAAATACAAAGTGTTATCTTGAGTAGGTGCCCATGTATTCTGCAGTACCAATTATATTATTCTTTATGATCCTCAGCACTTCATCCTTAGACGCCCTCTGCTTTATGTTAGGCACGGTATTCAACGCGTACAACCTGAAGAAGTATCTATGAGGTTTATGACCTCTCGGTGGGCATGGTCCACCATAACCAACCCTACCAAAGTCATTTACGCCTTGCATGCCTATGCCCTCAACCACGAGTGTCTTCGGAACATTCTCAGGGAGTTCTGTTTTATCAGGAGGAATGTTATATAATACCCAATGCGTGAATACTCCTATCGGTGCGTCTGGATCCTCCATTATTAGGACGAGGGATTTCGTACCAGCTGGTATATTTGACCATTGCAATGGTGGGCTTATATCAACATCATCACAGGTATATTTCTTGGGTATTCGTTCACCGTACTTAAAGGCTGTACTCATTAATGTGAACGACATACTAAGTCACTACTGCTTCAAACTTATTAAGTATTACGTTAATTTCATATATAACATGTTCAATAGCAAATTAATTAGTAGGATTAAAATAAGCAGTATTAATGGTTAAAATAAACCTCCGTAGTCAGGAAAGATACGGCGGAGCCTTAAATGCTCCGCATAGGGCCTTCTTGAGGGCTGTTGGTTTTACTGATGAGGATATTGGTAAACCATTGATCGCAGTTGTTGCTGCATGGAGTGAGGCTGGTCCGTGCAATATACATACACTTCAATTAGCTCTGCATACTAAGGAGGGTGTACGTAGGGGTGGTGGTTCACCACTTACTGTACCCACAATTGTTGTTAATGATAACATTGGTATGGGTACTGAGGGCATGAGGTATAGCCTAGTGAGTAGGGAGGTCATTGCTGATACTATAGAGGCTCAGGTTAATGCCCATGCATTTGATGGGTTCGTCGGTATTGGCGGCTGTGATAAGACAACCCCTGGTATTTTAATGGCAATGGCTAGGCTAAACATACCTGCAGTTTACCTATATGGTGGAACTGCAGAACCTGGTTTCTATGGTGATCGTAAGCTCACGATTGAGGATGTGCATGAAGCCGTTGGTGCCTATTTGTCGGGAAGGATTGCTGAGGATGAACTTTATGAAATAGAAAAGAGGGCTCACCCAACTTACGGAACCTGCGCTGGCATGTTTACCGCAAACACCATGGCAACACTCGCCGAGACATTGGGTATGGCACTACTCGGTAACGCATCACCACCAGCGACATCTGCTCGAAGAGTAATGTATGCCATAGAAAGTGGTACAGCGCTTATGAAAGCGATAGAACTCGGCATTAAACCTAGGGATGTAATGACTTATGAGTCATTTGAGAATGCAATAACCGTACTAATGGCAATGGGTGGATCAACAAACGCAATACTCCATTTATTAGCCATTGCATATGAGGCTGGGATTAAGTTAACCCTTGATGATTTCGATAGAATATCCAGGAGAACACCATACATAGCTAGTCTGAGACCAGGGGGTGATTATGTAATGGCTGACTTAGATGCGGTTGGCGGAGTCCCGTTAATCATGCTCAAGTTACTGAAGGCTGGTTTGCTCAATGGTAAGGTACTAACAATAACTGGTAAGACAATGGAGGAGAATTTAAGGGATTATAAATTCCCCAATGTACCGCATGACCACATTGTTAGGGATGTCAACAATCCAATAAAGCCCTGGGGCGGAATTAGAATACTTAGGGGTTCATTGGCACCTGAGGGTGCCGTCATTAAGGTTGCAGCGACTGAATTAATGAAATTTGAGGGTAAAGCAAGGCCATTTAATAGTGAAGAGGAGGCATTCCAAGCAATTAGGAGGGGTGAGATTAAGCCGGGTGACGTAGTTGTCATTAGGTACGAAGGTCCCAAGGGTAGTCCTGGTATGCCGGAAATGCTTAGGGTCACGGCAGCCATTGTCGGTGCTGGGCTAGGTAAGGACGTCGCATTGATCACTGACGGTAGGTTTAGTGGCGCTACCCGAGGATTCATGGTTGGTCATGTGGCTCCTGAGGCGGCCGTTGGAGGTCCAATAGCGATTGTTGAGGATGGAGATAAAATACTAATTGATGTAGAGAATGGGCGTTTAGACCTACTTGTATCCGAGGAGGAGATTAGGAGAAGGTTAAAGAATTGGCAGCCACCACCGCCTAGGTATACGAGGGGGTTACTGGCTAAATATGCATCGTTAGTTACATCGGCATCAATAGGCGCAGTGACTTTACCAAAACCCTAGTGAGTCATTAATTGTTTAATTACGTTTTCAATACCCTCGTTCTTGAGAACCCAGTGGTTGAACCTTATTATTACTTTAATAACGTCGTCACCATCATCGAGTCTAGCCACGCCATTATACACCAGCTGCTTATTAAATCTGAGGTATAGTTTACCATCACTGAACCTGCTATTAATGGTAACCAGAATTATTTCCCTATCCAACTGATCAATAATTGAAAACATATACTTAACAATCTGCAGTGCATCTTCACCCTTAAATTGCGTTTTCACAGTACCTATATTATTACCGAAGTGCCCCTGCCCACCGCTCCTCATTATATTCACATTATCCCTATACTGCGGTGGTAATAAGTTAAGTAGGGCCTTTACGACCTTAAGCTCGCTCTCTGTGGCATGTACATGGGTACTAATCTCAATATGCTCCACGGGATTCATTACCAAGTTAATTAGTAATACCCCTTAATATTCCTTAACCAGAACTATCTTAGGCACCTTACAATGAGTTGACCCCCTTAACTCCTTCAACTCATCATCACCTATACCGCCAGACCAAGCTTCCGTAACCATGTACAAGTCCTCGTCCTTAACACCCCTAACCATAGCACACATGTGAAGGGCACAAACCTTAACATAAACATACCTCGCATGCAGTAGCTCCTTGAGTTCATTAGCCAACTTACCTGTAAACCTCTCCTGAAGCATTGGCCTCGCAGCAAGCCACTTAACGTACCTAGCCACCTTACTTAGACCGGGAACCTCACTATTGAATGGTTCGTAAACTACAGTGACGGTGCCCATGACAGGCAACAAGTGATGCTCACATAGTGATATGAACTCAATATCATTAACAGAGATACGCCCAACATACTTACTGCCTTCCATAGGGAAAAACTTAACCTCGGGTGGTGATTCCCTCAAGCCATGAGTTAACTCAAGAAGTGCGCTCAAAAATCTCCTAGGTGTTTCTTTTAATCCAGGTCTATCTGGGTCATCACCTAAAAATTCTATTATCTTTCTTATGTATTCTTCAATTTCTAACATTGTATCATTGTAACGATCATTCACAAGATCAGGTGGATAATACCCCTATTTAAATAAAGCACCCATGCCTATTAAAAATAATTGCTGAGCGTATTATTAACGAAGTCTTTTCATTAATATTACTATTAATATTATTGATGCTATAATGCCGATTACCGATAAGTAATAATCATAGTAATTACTCAATATAACACCAACAACCTTAGAACTTGCTGACTCATTACTTGGGACCGTGGTCATATTTATGAGTTGCGTCAGGTATTGTGTATTTATGATTGACGGCATGTTTATGATAAAAGTCTCCTCCACAGTCACGTCGACATTAACATTACTATTATTGATGTACAGATAATTGAGGTATTGCCTAGCTAAGGCAGTAAGTACTGCCTTCTTAACCTCGTCTCTCATGATCATGCTCTCAACCTCACCCTCATACCCACTCACTTTGGTGATGTATGATAAAGCCCTTGTTTGATATGATGATATGTTTATATACGTAATTAGTAGCTGGTTCGTTAAATTAAGCAATTCATTGTGCAACAGGTAAAGACTCCTTGATATATTAATTATTAATAATTCACTCTCATTAGCCGCAGATATCGCATAATTAAGCCCCTCCGTAGCCTGATTAACCTGATTCCGCGTTGCTGAGAGCTCACCTTGAATAGTACCAAGGTTATTATATACCTGAGAAAGAGTTGTTAATGCATTCTCGAGTTGGTTTATTGTCGTTATTGCATTATTTATTTCATTAGTAAGCGTACTATTGTTTGTGGAACTCTCTATTTGTAGTAATTCCTGCTTTAATGAATTCAGTGAATTCATGTATGATTGTTGATTACTAACAAGAGGACTAAGCGAATCCCTTAATTGGGATATTACGTTAGTCTCAGTATCCAATACCTGACCTCCCGCGGAAAGTGCTACCTTAAGCTCAATTAATTGAGCCTGAAGTAGGCTCTCAACGATGAGCGTCGAATTTATCAAGTATGCTGATGCACCGAGTACCTGAGCCGTCTGATTAAGTAAATCTATTAATTGGAGGAATTGCGCCGTGTAGTTATTAGCCATTCCAGATGCGTTAATTACAGAGTTCGATAATGACCTTAATTGACCAAGTGTATTATTTAGGCTATTAATGGCCTCATTCAATGAGTTCACTGATTCATTTAAGTCAATACTTACCTGGACAGTTATTGGATTTATCCTAACGCTATGCCATGGACCCATATCCTCAACAATCATGTTTAATGACAATGATGACGAGTTTTCAGTATTGAATAACCAATAATTAACCTCATAACCAAGTATATTTTGTGTTATTGTTGGTGTGATGTTATATTCATAAAAAAGCCCTGACTGCTTGGTTAGGGATATCGTGGTCATTACAGGGAATGGCAATGAATTTGTGGCGTTTATGGAGACGCTTACCTCAGTACCAACGCCACCATTAATTACTGTGGAATTCACGTAGGAATCATTAACGAGAACTGCATAATTCATCGACGCTATTGGGAGCATTGTATAAATGGGTTTAAACCTTACCTCAAGGGTTTCCTGTGAATATGGTTGAAGTGTGATTACCCAGTCAACCGTATTAGTACCAATTACTGTTGCTGATGGTGATACGTATAATATGCTTGAGTATGGTAGTATTGTCATGGAAACATTGAGTGGTATTACGTATGGCCCATTATTATAAAGCATTAATGAGTATTCGATATAGTAATTCGTAGCTTGATTATAGGGGTTTAGGTAAGTGACGTAGTTAATAGTGAAGTATGCATTTAATGATTCGCTGGCGTGGGTTATGGTACTCATTAATGCTACTATTAATATCATTAATATTAACATGTACCTAATTCCCATCAATATGCACCACCCATATTACTTAATTAAACTTTTATATCGTTTTCATGAGACTATCAATTAAACTCCTCTTCCTTTCTATATCACTAATATCCTGACCTAGTCTCCTTAGTCTCCTCTCATCAATTTCGAGTACCCTCAAATACGACTTAATCACCGCTAATTGATCAATCCTTAATTTACTGAACTCCTCCTTTATCCTTTCAAGGTCGCTTTCCTGCATTATCCTACCACCCCTGAGGTAAATAATCCTATTACCAATTGATGCAACCTCCATATTATGTGTCGCAATCACGAAGGTAACACCCACGGCCCTATTCAACAATCTAATTAGGTCCAGGATTAAGTATGAACTGGCCAGGTCTATTGAACCCGTTGGCTCATCCATTATTATAAAGGATGGATCATTTGCTAAGGCCCTTGCAATGGCAACCCTCTGCTGCTGACCACCGCTTAATTGACTTGGCTTATTATTCATGAACTCACCAACACTCACAAGATCAAGAAGCAACCTAGCCTTCTCCCTGGCCTCATCCTTCGTATACCTACCCGTCAACAACATTGGCAACATAACATTTTCAAGCGCTGTTAATTGTGAAACCAGGTTGTACTGCTGAAATACAAAGCCAAGCTTCTCAAGTCTAAACTTCGATAGGTAATTCTCATCAGCGTCCGTAACATCAACACCATCAATGACAACCCTACCACTGGTTGGTTTATCGAGCGTACTCATTATATTCACAAGCGTCGTCTTACCAGAGCCACTAGGCCCCATTACAATTGCTATTTCCCCATACCTAATGGCCAGGTTTATATTGATCAATGCATCAACATAAACACTACTGCTTAAGTAGTACCTCTTACTAACGTTAATGAGCTTAACAACCTCCTCATTACTCTTCACGGAAAATGGTATTTAATACTAGTTAAAATCCTTATTGCGAATGATATCGAGAAAGGCACTATCAATTGCGGTAATCGTGGTTTGGCTAATGGTAATGATTTATTTAACGTATTATTCAATAAATGTATTCAATGTATTAACGTATGACGAGACGCAATTAATGCCGAGCAATATAGAACCAGTAACTGTAAGCAACCTGGTTAATAAATACATAGGTGCGTCTAACGAAACAACGCTTGTGGTCGTAGTTAAATTGAGTAGTAATGGAACGGTAAGTATAAGGAATAGGTTGAATTACGTTAATAGGGTTATTAGGGAAGTCGATGCACCCAACATATCAGTAACTAGCCTGTTAACCGCATATAATGATGTTTATATGATATATAATGAAACTATAAGTAATGCTACTAATGAAATAATTAGTAATGAAACTAAAGATATATGGGAACTTTATTGGTCATTAAATAATAAGTGCTCATTAATAATACACTTGAATAGGGAGTATTATTCAACGGTTTATGACATAAGTAATGAAATGGGGGGTAAACTCAACGCCACAATAAATTATGCCCAATTACTTTATTATGAAATTGAAAATTATTACCTGAGGAATTATCCAAATACATCACTAAATACCCTATTTGAATTAACGACTAGGGAGTACGAACTTAAGTATGGATATTATGACAAGTACATCAATGAGCTAGCCAATGAAACCCTCAGTCAATTAATTAGTGTAATTGGTGATGATCCATCACCATACGTGTTAATCACGAGAAACATAACTGGCATTCTACTGACGAATTATGAACGTATTATTCAGGAGGAATATCCGGGAATTAACATAAATAACGTGACTGGTTACGTCTATAATCAATTAATTAATGATGGTATTAATGAATCAACACTCAAGATCGCCATATTAATAGGACCTAGTACTAACTTAAATCTCCTAAGGTTTCTATTAATTCAGGAATACCTCAATGATACTTCACCAATACTCATGCCATACATTTATCAATTAGCGTGTAACAATAATACATCGATTGTTTACTCAATAATTAATGAATTGAGGTATAGCATCATGAACGCCCTAATGCAGGAATACCCACCACCAAGTATACTTAATCTACCCAATAACTTGACGCAAAGGTTCCTGAATGGTACGTATACCGTGGTCTTCATAATATTGCCAGGTAATTATGAGGATGAGGTTTACGACCTATTAACACATAAGAATTGGATATACCCAGTCAGTACTGGTGTTATTCTCTATGAACTTGAGAAGATGGTTACTAGTGATGTGAATATAATTGATAAGTCAACGGCAATCCTCGTATTCGCAACTATGACAACAATGCTAGGAACATTAATAGGGCCAGTAATTTCACTAACAATACTTGGATTAACATACCTAGCATCCCTTGGACTCCTCCATAATTGGGCAATACAATTCAAGCTTTATTACCTCACTGTATACATGATTGCCCCAATAATCTTCGGAATAGGCGTTGACTACAGCATGCTAATGCTCAGTAGGTATCTAGAGGAGAGGATTAAGGGGTATAGTAAGGATGGAGCATTGAGCATTGTTTTATCCCGTGTTAGACCGACAGTATTAACAAGCGCATCCGTGGTTGGACTTGGACTCGGTAGTTTCGCAATATCGAGGTATGGTTATATACAGGACATTGGTATTGGCTTCATAATTGCCGTGGCACTCACGATAATGGCAACCGCAATAATACTACCCGAGATCATGAGATTACTCGGCGATAGTGTACTATGGCCTATGGGATTAAGGGCTAAGTCAATTGAGTTAAGGACCGCCTTCCTCTCAAGAATGGCCAAGCTGGCTGTTAACAAACCAAAGACAATATTGTCAATATTCTTGGTTGTAACGATCCTGGCACTCACGTACCTCTTACTCAACATTAACATAACCACAGACCCAGTACAAGTAATGCCAAACACACCTGCTAAGACCGGACTTAGCATTCTAATTAATTATTTTAGGAATTATGATTACTCAACAGCGTATCTAGTGGTTTATGGGAACAAGACGGCGGCATTAGCATTGCTTAATGAGACTAGGAATCAGAGCTATGTAATTAATGCAGCTCTCTCATATAATGGCTCAAACCTATACATAATAACTGCTACGGTAAATCAACAATCATTATCAGATAAGTTAATACCAATCTACATAAGCCTTAAGAGCATAGCCAATGAGGTATCTAGGGAGTATGGTGTTAAGGTACTTGTTGGAGGCTCACCATCATATAAGTATTACTTCGTGCTTGGCTTTGAACGTGAATACTACGGCTTCATACTCTATATAATGATTATAATTAACGTAGTAATACTTACGATTTACATGAGGTCGGTGATGATACCATTGAGACTCGTCGCAACCGTGTTAATGAGCATAACCTGGTCACTTGCATTGACAATATTCGTATTCCAGGGCTTAATGGGGATAAAGACCTATTGGTTATTACCTGTGATATTAATATCATTATTGTTAAGTGTTGGTACGGATTACGACTTATTCATAATCAGTAGGTTTAGGGAGGAGGTCATTAATGGATATAACGATAAGGACGCTATCGTTAGGGCTGTGGAGTTCACAGGGCCTGTGGTTACGGGAGCAGCCCTAGTACTGGCCATGGCCTTCGCATCACTGGCGTTATCAAGCATCTACATACTTAAGCAAGTCGCGTTAGCCGTGGCTTCATCAGTCATAATAGACTCATTCGTAGTTAGACCATTGCTTGTGCCGGCAATAATCGTGCTACTTGGTAGGTGGAACTGGTGGCCATTTATTCGTAAGAATCAATCAACAATACCCCTTTAGTAATGTATTCTGCGCAATGTAAATTAAGGGATCCGCATAGAATCTCTGTATATGAAAAATACATACATTGCTTATCTGCCTTGGTACGTGAAGCTCGAGGATGGTACCAGGTATAAAATACCACTTAGTTTAATAATGAGGGGATTACGTAGCAACATCTTCATCATTAAGATACCAAGTTATGAAATAAGGCGCGCAGTCATGGGATTAATTGAGAAGGGATTTAAACCAACGCTATTAGCGGTTGATAAGGGCGAGTCATATAGTCTCTCGATGAGGGCTTATGGCCCGTGGGAACTTCATACAAGAATATTTAATGATGGCACCATAGAGACTGAGGTTGAGATTAACAGGGATTACCTACAGCACCTTGTTGGCCCCAGGTTTAATGTTGTTTATGAGACCTATGAATCGCTTAGGAATTACGTTAGCGAAAGGAAGATATGCATTAGGCCGTTTGGTATGTGTATAGGTGATGTTATTGAGAATATCGGTATTGAGTTAAGGGCGCCCAAGGCATTAATACCTTGGAAACCCATAGCCATAATAACGGCCTCACTTGCTTTAGCACCAATACTAAACAACTTGAGTAAGGCCTATAATGCTTTTGTATGACTATTTGTTATTTTAATTATTTCTAATTCCCCCAATTACCGCCCTATCTTTCTGATACTATAAGGAATATATTTGCCTTTCTGTGAAAGTGAAAAGGAAAATCTTCTTGGAGTTTGATAGGGAATAAAGGAATGTATGCTTGAGCAGTAATGATCACTCTCCTCATAGCCATCCCTTCCTCCTTAAGTAAACGGCCATTATTGCAGTGACGATTATGACAGGAGACAGGAAAATCAGTGCACTAATGTTTAAGAGACTCTGCCAGATAGAGGGAAAGGCCACCGCATAGACACTCGCTACTGCTGTAATGGGCAAGAATAGGATTGAAACTGAGGTCAATTTCTTGATTACCTCGTTTAAGTCGTACTGCACTTTCGTGTAGTACAAATTATACAAGTCCGACAATCTCGTAATTAGTAGCTCGGCCCTATCCAAAGAGAACTTAGCATCATCCTCCACCTGCTCTTCCAGTTCCTTTGAGAGTTTTTTAACAACGAAGTAAAGTACAGTGGCGTCAGAGAACAGCTGATAGGCCTTTCTCCTGAGTTGGACTACTTCGATGCCTTCAATGGGCTCTCCCGCGATTGCCTCTTCAAAGAGCTTCTCATAGATAGCGTAGTACTCGTTCCTCTTCTCGCCAAGTATGTAAATAATTTCGTAAACTATTTCAGTGAAGATACTCCAGGGAGAACAGTCCTTGGGCTCTATTTCCTTGAAAGTCTCGAGAGCCTCTTTCGTGTGGGTGACTACTTTGTCCTTCGTAATTGTGAAGTAGTAGGGAAACCCCATTAACTCAAGTCTCACGTAATACTTGCCATCCTCGCCCTTAACTACCCTGTATATGTCCACTTCGTCTTTAGGATAGGTGCTCGGCATTTCGGAGTACTCCAGCTGGCACTTCATCACTTTAGCTTTCATAATTCGGGAAAAAATTTTCTTTTTATTTTAATTAAAAATCTAGACATTAGTTAATTGAATACCCTTGCTTCCTTGAGTACGAATGCCGCTATTAGACTCCTGCGAACTTGGTGGAGGTCGAGTAATGAAGACAAGTGGTTAACAATCACAATAAAGGTTGAATTCCTCTGTAGCTCACTTTTTACAGTAGAATAGGTGTCCCTAGATTATCATGAACATTGAAATAATACCGTAATAATCAAGTCTTGAAGAGGCGTTTAATTTTTATTTCAATTACTTAATGTTTATATTTTTCAGTTACGCAATAAATGGGATGGGTACGGAAGGAGGAACTATAGTTGGCATTGCTGGCAATGCAGATGTTAAGGATATTATTAAGTACATTGCTCACATAATTTCATCATCGCTTGATGTTAAACCTAGTGATTGCCTATTAAATAATTATGGTGCTGTTACGATGAATGCCGTAAATTCAATAATTAAGTTATTCCCTGAACTATCAAGGGAGTTAAATACACTGGCCAGTAAGTTTACGGAAATACAGGAGGCAAGTAAGAAACTTGTTGGGATTAAGGACGTTGGTGAATATGCAGATAGTGTATTAACAATATTCACTACGTATAATGTCGATCCAGGAATATACGCAGTATTTGCTGCCTTTCAGGCAATGGAGGTGGCAAAGACCTGTGGTGAAAATGATGCGAAGTTCTTCCTGGTAAGGACTTTATTAGCAGGTTCACTGCCATTTAATTTATACAGAGTGCTACTTGATTACTTAGGCATGGACCATAGATTCCCAATAAACCTACTAAAGGCCTTACTTGAAACAATATGATGTATTGGAGATAATATTCACAACTTAAAAACCACTTATTAATTGATATAGGTAGGACGGCGTTACAGGCGTTCTACCGAGCTTTACCTTAACACTGGTTTTACTTTTTATGGCCTTCTCCAATGCGAGGAACACGGATACCAAGGCACCCGTCGTTCCCGACTCCCCAATACCCCTAAGGCCACCAGGTAGTGGTGATTGTGTATTCATTTCGTTCGTCGTGATCCTATAGGTAATATCTCCCGTGTTTGGTAGGCCGTAATCCGCAAGCGATGCATGCAATGGTGTACCATCCTCACTATAAAATGCGCCCTCCCAAAGGACTTGGGCAAGACCTTGGAGCACGCCACCATGGACTTGGGCCTCAACCTCATCCTTAAGGAGTGGCTTACCCACATTATGTACCGTGTAGTAATCAATGACCCTAGCAGTTAGCGTCTCTGGGTTAAAGTCAACCACTGCAACGTGAGCACTTGGTGCGAATACAGCTATGCTAGGCTTATAATCAACCTCCTCCTCAATAACCACATCCTTAGACCTTATTGCATCGATTAATGATAAACCCATTAACGATAACCTCGAAGTAACTCTCTCGGCTAGTTCCGTAATGGCAGCCGCAACCACGGTAGCGCTCCTACTACCGAATGTACCAACACCATAATTAAGTGTCTCCGTGTCACCAGGCACAACCTCAATAAACTCCCCAGGTATTCCGAAAACCTCTGATGCATACTTCGTAAAGGCCGATATGTGGGCATGGCCCTGCGGCCTAGAACCAATAATTAGTCTCATTTTGCCGTTACCTATCACGGCCTTAACACCCTCACCACCAAGTACGCTCACGTACAGCGCAAAAACGGCAATAGACACACCCTTATCTGGGTACTTACTCCTGAACTCGTAGTAACGCTTTGCCGCATACTCAAGCATTGATTGATAATTGGCTGGGTCAATAACAAGGCCCAGCGGTGTCCTATAGGTTTCTCCATCCCTAATTATATTCTTCCTCCTAACCTCAACAGGATCCATACCAAGCTCATCAGCTAGATCATCCATTAATGTCTCATGAATCAACGCAGCCTCAGGCCTACCAGCACCACGGTATGGCCCAGAGGGTGGTGTGTTTGTGAAAACACCGACCGCCCTGACCCTGGCCGCAATCATTTTATAGGGGCCTGTGGATAGATTCGCAATGAACAATGGCGATGATGCGTTTATCGTGAAGTTATAGGCGCCTAAATTAACGATGACCTCACCCTCAATACCTAACACAGTGCCATCCCTCTTAGCATAGAGTCTCATTCTTGACTTAACGCCTCTGCCCTGAGTCGCATTGTTTAAGTGCTCGGTCCTCGTTTCAACCCACTTAACGGGCCTTCTCAATTTCATTGACGCTATTGCAGCAAGTACGTACTCAGGGTAAGCTGGCGTCTTATTACCGAAGGCTCCTCCAATATTTTTAGGCGCCTTAACCACAATCTTATCAATGGGTAGACCAAGGGTCTCAGCCAGGTCTGATCTAACCCTAAATGTTGACTGTGTTGATGCATAAACGAGGAGTTTGTCGCCGTCGTAATAAACAATGCAGCCCTTGGGTTCCATTGGATTGGCAACTAGCCTGGCCTGTTCAATCTCCCTCTCAACAACCACGTCTGCCTCCTTGAACGCATTAAGGTTGCCACCCTCTAATGTGGTGTCTAGGGATATATTCGTGTCTATTTCAGGGTGTATTATTTCCTCATTTTTCAATGCCTCATCTATCGTAATTATGGGTTTTAATGGTTCATACTCAATTGATACCTCATCAGCAATATCCTCAAGTGAGTACCTGGACTCGGCGACTACCGCAGCCACTGGTTGGCCGACGAAGTTCACAGTATTGCTAGGCAGTACGGGCATCCTAACTATCCTTGCATTGGGTACGGACACCGCTGGCATCAGTAGATTACCTATGGTTTTTACCGTGAAAAATAGCAGGGCCTTAGTACCTGGCTCCTCTATTTTTAATATCCTGGCTCTTGCATATGGCGATCTAATTACGTGGAGGTAAGCCATATTGTTGAGCTTAATATCATCTAGATATGTGGAATTACCGAGTATAATGTCTAAGTGCTCCTTAATTGGCACAGCACCTAATCTAACAAATATTTTTAATGTTTGTTAGTGTTTTCCTTAATTCTTTAATTCATAAAGAATAGAAAGATTTTTAATCAAAAACTCTGTAGATTTAACGATGGAATCCAGCGTGGGTAAGGAGGTCGTGGATACCCTGGAGGAATTCATGAGTAGGGTCTTTCCAGACATCGTTGGTGCATTGGTAGTCAGGCGTGATGGATTACCCGTGGCCTTTAAGGTTAGCAATGAATTCAATGCCAAGGTTGTGAGCGCCATGGTTGCAATAGCAAGGGGTACAATAGATAGGCTTGGCGTAGAACTAAGCCTTGGGGAACCAGCAATAAGCATAGTGCAATATACAAAGGACACATTGCTAATAGCACCATTAAGTAAGGACTTAATACTAACGGCGATAGCAAAGCCTGAACCGAACCTCGGATTAATACTGCTTGAAATAGAGAAACTGAAGGATAAATTAACAAAGATACTTATTGAGTAATTAATAATTAAGGTTGTAATTAAAACAAGGTCATTATTACGAGAATATACCTATCCTCCCCTCTAGAACCATTTGCTCTATCTGCGATGGTGTTAAACCTTTCGTTTCAGGCATGAATAGGTATGACCAAAGGGCCACAAAGAGTATTGCGCCACCAAGCAATATGAAGGCCCCATCATACCCAATTTGATTAATCAGTACTGGCATATAGAAGGAGGCAAAGGCTGCACCAAACCTGGAGAACATTGCGGCAAGACCTTGACCAGTAGCTCTAACCCTAGTTGGCCATATCTCGGCCATTGCCACAGTGAATGGACCAGGGCCAAAATTCATGAAGTAGTAATATATTGTGAATAAGGCCATGACGAGTGGAAATGCCAAGGAAGTTGAGAAGAGCTTCATCTCATATAGTGCAAATCCAATGAACATGTCAATACCCATTATTGTCGACCCAAGTATTGTCACAAATCTCCTGCCAAATATATCGTAGGTAACTGCCGTTGTGTAATAACCAAGGAGCGCAATAGCCCAGTAGAGGGCTGATGCTAGGAAGGATAATTCCGTAGTTGTTAATCCAAGGCCCTTAGTAATGTATGGCGTGTACATGTTTGATCCATAGAAGGCTATGTCGGCTACAGGCCACCAAACCCATAGGAATATTGTTGTTATCCACATTTTACCAGCGAATAAGTCCTTAATCGATGGCTTTCTTACAACGCCAGGGTCAAAGCTCGCCTCCCTACCGCCAGTCATTTTCTTAACAACATCAGTAGCCTTCTCCCTAACTCTCCTGCCCAATTGCTCCTGTAATGCAGCCCACCTAGGTGATTCAAGGATACCCATCCTAAGTAAAATGACTACCAGACCCCAAATGGCCTCACTACCAAGCATGAACCTCCAGGTAAAGTCTGGATTCGTGTTTCCCCAGGCAACTGCCATGCCATATGCAGATAGGAAGCCAACGACAGAACCAATGCCCCAGAAACTATTCATTGACGCAAGTGCGAAGCCCCTGCGTCTTGCCGGTGCGTACTCAGCTACCATCGTTGGTGATAATGAGTAATCACCACCAATACCTATACCCAGTAAAAACCTCACTGTGAATAACTCCCAGAAGTTCGTTACAAAGGCCGAGAGAGCGCCGAAGACCACGAAGAATACTAAGTCATAGATATAGAGCAGTCTTCTACCCATCCTATCAGCAATTGGCCCAAATAGTACGGCGCCCAGGGCAACACCTATGAAGGCTGACGCCGCTAATAGGCCGATCTCTACGGGTGTTAACCTCCATAATGGCTTTAAATAAAGTAGTGCGGCACCTATTATTAATGTGTCGTAAGCATCCACGAATTGCCCCATGGATGCCGTGAACCAAGCAAGCCAAAAGTATTTACCAAGCTTCCTCAGTGGCAGGTCATCGTAATTAACGCCCTTTATATTACCTGCATCATTCATTGGTCAGCAATATTAACAGCTATTAATATGCATTACTCTATAGACATTCGAGGATCCGCAATAATTCAAACAATGAATTAATTATAAAGTCTGGCTTTGGATTAATGTTATCGTTAATATCTCCAGTATTTAAGGAATTATATCTTTTAATAATTCCTACGTACATCCCCACAGCCTTAGGCCCAGGAACATCAGTACTTACTCTATCACCAATATAAATCACCTCATTACCTGGCATACCCAGTATATGTAACGCTCTTATGAATGGTTCAGGATGCGGCTTTACATATTTCGTATCATCACCAGCAACTACTATTAAGTCAAAAAACTCATCAATTCCATCCCTACGTATTCTACCCCTCTTAAGACCTGGCTCACCATCAGTATTCGTCACTATACCAAGCCTAAAGCCACACCTCCTTAATTCACTTAGGGTAGGCATGACATCAGGGAACAACCTACTTCTTAAACGCCATGAATCCCAATAAACTCTAACGAGTTTATTAATTTCGTCAATACTTAATTCAACATTCAATGCCTTAGCTACCTCCTTAAACCAAATCCTCCTATCAAATTGACCAACGGACTCCATCCTGATCTCAACATCCTTAATTACCCCGAGTATGTGATCCTGATCAAAATTAGTGATTGATGATAACTCATAAGCAATAACCTGTCTCGCATAATTTCTTGCCTCACTAACGTCCATTATCGTGTCATCATAATCAAATAGTACTGCCCTCACGTTAATCTTCTCATTAAGCACCATACGTACTAACTAATGTTAATAGCATATAGGCTATATCCTTTATTGAGTCGAGTACATCATCGATGCCGAATATTAGGCTCATACTGCTCATGAACTCCACATATGTTAACTCCTTGGCATTTGAATACAACTTATCAAGGGCTGAATCCTTTATATCGTCAACCTCCTCCTCAAGCTTCTGTATACCCATGACCATAACCCTAATGTCACTAAAGCTCTTCTTATCCAGGTTATTCATTATTTCAAGAAGCATTCTCAGGGCTTCCTTACCTATCCTAAGCATTTCCAGGAATTCCTCTCCAAGGAACTTCCTGACCGGCTCAGTATTGCATAGGTAATACGTACGTCTCAACTCCCTTGATAATACGTGAATACCATCAAGTATATCATCTGACTTATTGAGTATTGTATCCATGATCGATGCTGTGGTTATTGGAACAGCCCCCTTAAGTACTGAGTCATTTACCTGCCTAACAATCTCATCACCCTCACGCTCAAGTGCAGCTATCTCCCTCATACCCTCGGAAACCTTGGTCTTACTAACACTGTTATCCTCCACAGCACTTAAGACCATGTCCTCAAGTATAGCTATTGCCCTCTGACTAAGCTCAATATGAGTCACTAACCTACCCAGGAACTCCCTCTCTCCCACGTAAAGCGGTGATAATATTTTTCCCCAAAAGTCTCGTATAAACCTCGACATCCTTAATGCCTGAAAATAACTAAAGAGTTATATATAAACCAATTTCTTATTTCCTGTAATAGGGCGTGATGAGGATGAACCCAACAGAACAATGATGCAGGACGCCGCTACTGATCACATCCTAGCAATCACTAGGTAAAACTTACCAATCTGCTTGCATATTGCTGGTACTTGGCCAATTCGTAATGCCGTGATGCATGGTTCACCACCACCAATCTTAGTGCTTATGTCGAGTAGGTACTTATCATCAACCTTAGCCTTACTAAAACCACCACTTATTGGGTATACGGCTAGGAAGTCATGACCCATATACTTAAACTGCATTTCCATACCGTAAATCTCGTAATAATGACTTACGGATGAACCTGTCTCCCTGATCCTTAACCTAATCGTTACGGGATTTCCCTGAGTATCCGTTGTTTTATAAATGACGTACGCGCCATCTCTCTCGAACATTGCCCAATCCCTACCGGCTAGGTAAACAATTGCATGTATATTGACAGGTACTGTCACAACCCTAGTTACCGTGTATATTGCTTGAACAACATCATTAAGGCTAAGCATCAACACCCCCTAATCGGCATTACCTATTGCCTTTTTAATCTTAACTTTTCTTTAATTGTAGAAAGTTAACGTAGGAAGTAATTCTCATACTCCTTAACGTACTGAACACTCTCCCTAACACTAAGGAACAACTTCTTGACATATTCAATATCATCCTTAGTGATCTCCTTGTGACCAACCTCCTGAGCCCTCAACTGGGCAGGCGCCAGTAACTGTATCGCATACCTAAGGCTCTCCTCAGTGCCTATCTTGGTTAACTCCTCAAGTGCGTCATTAGCCAGTGAAACCTTCTCCTCCCTAGCCCTAATCTTTATTATCTCCCTAACCTCATCAGCCATGTATGGCTTCGTTCTAATGATAATGAGCCTATCAAGCATGTCCAGCGGGACGCCATGTGGCGACTCAATATCCGTACCCCTAATCTTCGTTATACCCCTATTAGTGGCTAGGATAAGTATTGGACTCAACTCACTCTCCATAGCCCTACTAAGGTATGCCCACGTCTCCATATCAAGCATGTGGACATCATCAATAAACAACACACCAGGCACAAGCTCACCCTTCCCATCATTTATCAACTTCATTACAGATTCATCAACGGCCTTCCTAACCTCATTGGGTATTTCACGCTCCTCGGTGGCAAACCCAAATATCATTGCACTCAATAAACCCTGCTGTCTTGCCTGGTAAATGTCGAGGTCATTAAGTGTGAAGAACCTAGTGATCTCCTTCTCCTTATAGACAGGTCCCTTCGGTATCTCAATCTTCTTTTTAACATAAATATCATAGGCCTCACTACCCTCACCCTTACCCTGAATAAAGACCCTACCGGTCTCTTCATCAATCCAAATAACATCACCCTCCTCAATCCCGAGTTCAATTACTTGCTCAGCAATCTCAGCAGGGACTCTAAGTTTCTTCTCCTCATCCTTTGTGGCTAGGGTTATGGTGGCACTCCTGGGTATTTGGGCATATGGATTGTATGGGTGCCTACCGTATTGAATGTCTATGTTCTTAACAACGCCCTCGTAAACTCTACGCCACTCCCTGATCCTAACACCGATGGCGCTCCTAAGGGCCCTGGTCAGGAACTCCGTCTTCTTAACCTCCATACTATAGACCTCAGCAGCACTTATCTGTACAAATGGCGTGTCTGGACCAAGCTCCCTTGCAATGCCTATGGCTAGTGCCGTCTTACCAGTGCCGGGTGGACCGACTATCAATACACCCTTACCACCAAACTTACCCGCCCTAATCATCTTAACAACGTAGTAAGCTGCCTCCCTAGCCTCAACTTGTCCTACAAAACCATCGGCGGAGAATTGAACCTTACCATCCCTAATACCTAAACCCTTAATATGGCTATGCAAACCAATCCTTTCGAAGGTTGGCTTAACCTCCTCTATACGAATGTTGGACATAGTGATCAACGATGTTAAAATATATAGCCTTTAAACCTTTTCAACGTGAGTCCACCAGTAACCCATTTACTCTCATTAAGGTCATTACCTACCTACCCTTATCATTATTGATTCTTCATTGGTTGGTACGTGTACATTATCAATGCCGTACTTAACCTTCAGTCTCTCAAGGAACTGCAAAGCCTTAATAGCCTCCGTATGAACGAGTATTATCTTTGTATCTGGGTTAAAGTGCCTAATGAAAGCCTCGAGTTCCGCCCTACCACTATGGGAACTAAAGTCAAACCAATAGAGCTTAGCATCAAGAACTACCTCACCTTTATCAATGAATGCCCTACCCCTCGTTAATAATTCAAAACCCGGCGTATCTGGCGCTTGATAACTGGGCAGGATGATGGCATTCCTTCTATCCCTACTTAACCTCTTTAGGTAATAGACTGCAGCGCCACCCTTCAACATACCTGCTGGTGACACTATTATTACGGGTTCCTTTGATAAGGACCTTCTCTGATAATCTGTGGTAATCTCGAGACTATTCTCCACAGCCTTAAGGTAAAGCTCAGGATTTGCCAAGTAATGCGGATACTTAGCCACTATTTGATTTGCAAGTCTTGCTAATCCATCAATTATTATTGGGTAATCAATACCATTTTTATAAAGTGTTATTAGGATCTCCTGAGCTCTACCAATTGTTAATACGGGAATTAATACTGAGCCCCCACTCTCAATGGTCTCCTTAATAACCTTAATGAACTCCCTCTCAACCTCCTCCCTAGGTGGATGCGTATTAGCTACGTATGTGCCCTCCATAATAACCACATCAACATCCTTAGGGACGCTATTAACATCAGCACCACGTAATAGATTTGATGATGCAAGATTGAAATCGCCAGTAAATAGCACTCGGGCGCCATTCAACTCCAATAGCGTCAACATACTGCCCGGCACATGACCGGCATTTATTATTGTTGCCTTTACATCCTTTGATATGTCAATATCCTCACCATAAGTTACGGGTATTGCATGATCAAGTACTGCCTTAATCTCCTCATCCTCATAGGGCAGGTAATAACCGCTTAATTTAATGGCGTCCTTAAACATTATATCCGCAAGCTCAAGGGTTAGGGGGGTTGCATAGACAGGCGGTGGTGAGCTAACGTATAGGCTTGGTAATGCACCACAATGATCAAGATGCGCATGACTTAGGAATACTGCCATTATGTCCCTGGGCCTAACATGACTGGGCATTACTGGTTTATCATTCTCGTCAAAATTCACACCATAATCAAAGAGAAAACCCCTATCAGAATTTATATCCTTAACAAAAATCGCCATCCTACCAACCTCCCCACCACTACCCAATACTCTCACTATCAAATCAACCATTTGTACACTGTAATCGTTAAATAACTGGTTTTTGTACTTTGTTATTACGTTAATATAGTTTAAGCGAGAAACTAATTATCATTAATACTCAGTGATTCTTCGAATCCTCTCATTATCCTAACCTGCCAAGGCTTAAGACCAATCTCACCAAGTCTCCATAACCGTAGCAATGATTCCATGGTACACAGTGGATCCATGGACCAAACATCGTTATTAAGTACGCCGGCTCTAACTCTGCAACCACCACAATACCTTAGGTATGGGCATCTCATACATGGTGAATCACCGTAATTCCTCTCCCTAAGCCTAATCACTAATTCCGTGTTTTCCCTAGGCCTCAGCCAAATCTCAGTTAGCCTCTCCCTCCTGACATTACCCATTGGTTTATCATTGAAGAATTGACATGGGTAAACATCACCATTGGGGTATATCGACATTACCTTCCTACCAGCACTACACGCACCCATCCTACTTACAAGCCTTAACTTTCCCATGAACTCACCCTCATCACTACTTGACAACAGAGAGGCGACGACACCATCAGCAGGATTATCCACGGTTAATACCTCAACATCAGGATAATTCCTAGCAGTATCTATTAACCTAATTAAAAATCTCAGTAGTTGGTCAGAACTCGGTAATAAATTAAGGATACCCCTGCCCCTACCACTGGGTACTAGGTGGTAAAACGCTACTCTTGAAATACCCAACCTATGTGCCAACTCTATAACCTCGGGTGCATGATCGATATTCAACTTAGTAACTGTGGTTCTAATACCAACTGGTATTCCAACCTCCATTATGTTTTTAATGCCCTTAACCGCCAAGTCCCAAGCCCCTGGAATACCCCTTATCTTATCATGAATCTCGGGAATCGGTGAATCAATGCTTATACCAACATACTGAGTACCTAGTTCCTTAAGCTTTAGGGCCCAATCCCTGGTTATCAATGTGCCATTTGTACTCAGGGAAACCTTTATATCATAATCACTAGCCCTTCTCATTACCTCAGTAATATCCTCCCTAACTAATGGCTCACCACCACTAATGATAAGTAACGGTGTTCTCAACTCATGGGCATCATCAACAACCCTAAGGGCCTCCTCGGTCGTTAACTCATCCCTCGAGATGCCTTGAATCGCATTTATATAGCAATGAATGCACTTTAGGTTACACCTATACGTTATGTTCCAGAAAATTAACGGCCTACTGATGTCCGTAAACTCCCTATCACTCTTCACGTAGTCATGACCCTTAATGGACAGGCTTACTGTACCACCTCCAACTACTAAATTCGTTATGTTAATCATCTAATCAATTAGGCAGGTACTTAACCAATATAAAACCTTACTTACACGGATACTGCCAAAATAACATTAGGAAGTAAGTTATTAAATGAGAAGACCTGATTTGCAGGCAATGCATAAATGGCCACTTGAGGAAAAGCCATTACTGGTATTTTATGAGACCACCAAGGCATGCCCATTGGCATGTAGGCACTGTAGGGCTAATGCGTTGCTCAAGCCATTACCCACTGAGTTAAGTACTGAGGAGTCTAAGAGATTCATTGAGGATTTGACGGGGTTTGGCAAGCCATACCCAGTACTGATACTCACGGGCGGTGATCCATTGACTAGAGACGATATACTGGAATTAATTGATCATGCCAAATCCCTGGGAATACCGGTGGCCTTATCACCTGCAGTATCAACAAAGTTATTAAATGATGATTTACTTAAGGAACTGAGAGAACGCGTAAACTCCATATCAATAAGCCTAGATGGCGCAAGACCCGAGACCCATAACTACATTAGAAGGACTGCGCTGGAGAGAATTGATGTTTTCAGGACAACACTGGAGATATTTAGTAAGTTGAGGAGTTATGGAATTGAGTTCCAAGTCAATACGGCGGTCATGAAACTCAACGTCCATGAATTACCCCAGGTATTCAAGATTGTTAAGGATAGCGGCGCCAATGCCTGGGAGGTGTTCTTCCTAATACGTGTGGGCAGGGGTATGGAGCTTGAGCCACTGGATCCCTGGGAGAGTGAGGATGTTGTTCAATTCCTATATGATGCATCACTATATGGATTACCGATAAGGACTGTGGAGGCGCCCTTCTTCAGGAGGGTTATTATGCAGAGGAGCTCCGGCATTAAATATGAGGGTGGTAAGTTATACCAGGAACTAACGAGAGAACTCAAGGAATTAATGGGTGAACCACCAAGCAACGCAAAACCACCAAGCTTCACACCCACTAGGGATGGTTATGGAATAATATTCGTAGCCAGCGACGGTTCAATATACCCAAGCGGTTTCCTACCACTCACGCTTGGTAATGTCAGGAAGGACAATATAGTGAGGGTGTATAGGAAGCACCCAGTACTGAGGACGATAAGGGAGGCTAGGTTCAACGGTAAGTGCGGCGTGTGTGAGTTTAGGAATATATGTGGTGGTTCAAGGGCAAGGGCATACACCGAATTAGGCGACTCACTTGGTTCAGATCCAGCTTGTGTTTATGAACCTACTGTGAAATGATTTTATTGAAGAGCCCCATAAAGCCGAACCTATTGAGCGCCTCGTTGATCCACTCCCACCTTAGGCTACTCCTTACGTTGATATTCCTCATTAACTCCTTAATAATGGCTACGTACCATGGTATATCCCAATTAATGACAATGGATACCACAAGATCCTCAATGGATGCATAGGGAATGCTCCTTATGAGAATTGCCCGTGAGAAAAGCCCTGGAACCAGGGATCTCTCAATAACCACTGAACCACCTAAGGCCTGACTAACTGACTCATAATCTCCATAAATCATTACATCGACTATATCCGGTACGTCAAAAACACCAAGCCTCCTACCAATAACCTTTAGTAGGCTCGCTAGTCCGCATGCATGGTCTACATTCAATTCAACAAGTCTCCAATGAACATCTTCACAGTCATTACCCATAACAAGTAACACCTACTTACTGCATTCCATCATTATTTCACTATCACTAAACCCTAGACTTCTCAATACTCTTAATGGACTTAAATTGAGAAGTAATAAATCATTACTCTCCAGGTCAATAGCCGTTATAGACCCCGTACTAATGCGTAGTTTGTAGATATTACTTAGTGGTAATCCAGTTATTAAGGCCACGGCAGTAGCAATAGGGTGCCAGTGACTCACCGCAATTACCGCCTTCTCGTTAATACTCCTAACGAATTCCAGGAAATCATCGATTCTACTCATCACTGAATCCATTGATTCACCACCAGGTGGATGATGCCTAACGGGGTCCTTCCTGTAATTATCGAATGGCAATTCACTTATCTTCTTGAGCTCCCACTCACCCATGTCGATCTCCCTTAACCTATCATCAACCTTATAATTAGGGCTTATGCAACCTGCTGTTTGGCGTGCACGTAATAATGGCGATGTAAATACCGTACCATTAACACCCATTCTATGTAGAAGTAACGCCGCAGCGGCCGCCTCAAGCCTACCCCTATCAGTCAGTGGATTATCGTTATAATTCCTTGAATGAAGTATACCAAGGGCATTTAACTGCGCCTCCCCATGCCTAACAAGGTATAGTATCACGATAATGATTACGGTAAAGCAAGGTAATAAAGCATTACTTAAATCCCAATCACTGGGTCTGGCCAGTAATTATCAAGGACTTCAACCCTACCGTCTAGCATAATCACAATATTGCTCTCAAGCCTAACACCAAACCTGTTGGGTAGGTATATCCCTGGCTCTATAGTGAATACGCTACCCCTCAATAATGCCTTATCATATGACTGACTTATGAACGGTTCCTCATGAACCTCAAGCCCAATCCCATGCCCAGTCCTATGAATGAAATACTGCCCATAACCACCCTCAGTGATGACCCTCCTGGCAATCGAATCAATGTAAGCACCGGTAACGCCTTCCCTAACGCTGGCTATTGCCTCGTCATGAGCCCTCCTAACGAGGTTATGAACTAACTTAAAATCACTAGGTGGATTACCAACCACGAACGTCCTTGTTAAGTCACCGTAATAATCATTATAGGTTGCCGTTACGTCAATAACAATCACATCACCAACTTCGATCCTCCTCCTGGAAGGTAACCAATGAGGTATTGCGGAGTATGGACCGGACTGAACAAGTACGTCTCTAGGCTCGGCACCAGCACCACTAATGGCTTCACCAATTACCTTAGCCACCTCGACCTCGGTCATTCCCGGCCTAATGGACTCATGAGCAGCCTTTATGCCCTCCTCAATGGCCCTAACAGCAGTCTTAATATTCGCCAACTCACTTTCATCCTTACTAATCCTCATTGTTGTCAGTAAGTCATCAATAGATGAATCAGTAAACCCATCAATTACCTCACGTAGAATCCACAGGTAATTTAGCGTGGCTCTACCCTCAAGGCCAACCCTTCTTACGGTACCACAATTACTGCTAATGAAGGATTTAATGGCATTTAACGGTCCCTCCTCATCGCCATAAACGATGTATGGCAAGCCCGTATTCCTGGCCTTACCCTCATCAAGTCTCGGCAAGATTAGGGAATAGGCGTTATTACCTGGACAAATCATTAATGCACCAAACCTCTCAAAGGTCTCAATATAGGAACCAACCAGGTATCTAAAGTTAGGGCCGGAAACAATAACCACTAATTCTATTGGTGTTTTACGGACCTCATCAATGAACCTAATAATCCTATTAATGCTCGACATATTACCGATCTAGGAACCAAGGCCCTTTAATTTTATTCCCTAATTACATATTAATGCTTTTAGATCAGTAGAGGCCGCTGACATCATTGAATCAGTACCCGTAGAATCATCACCAATATAATCAATGTAATTATTACAATGCAAGGGATTTAAAGATCCTTATCCTAGCAATCCCAAATCCAACTCATTGCTTGCTTAGTTGTATTGATTGGAGTGTTGCTGTGACCCTTATCTTCTCTATTATGTCCAGGAGAAGTGGTGTCTTCTCCCTATCAACAACTATGTAAATATCATTGTCATACCTAAGTACATGCTTGGCAGTTATTTGATTAGACTTCATAACCTGTACCAGAAATGTCACTATACCGACTGGCGCTTTCTCAGCAAACATTATCCTCACCATACCGTACTCCTCAACCTTAGCTTGATTGCAAATACTCGCTATGTACATTAATGGCGCTATTACATGTATCTTATTACCATCATTAAGTATTATGAATTGAACCTTGGCTGCCGTAAGTAAATCCCTAAGCTTAGCAACCTTGTCCATATTCTCCTCAGTTAATGGTATCTCAACCTCACCCATACCACTGTACGTTATTATCTCGGCCATACTCAATGCCTTAACAATGTCAGGGTACTCATTAACCAATTTATAGTTCATGGAGATCCTCTCAAGGGCCTTCACTATGGTGAACACCTTAGTATCCTTACCAATCATTGTATCAACAAGTGGTTTAATGTTCCTAGCAAGTGCCGAGAGATTAACAAGGCCGCTGGACAGTAATGTTACGTAGAGCGGATTCTCCTCAATAATAATCCTAACGGCCTGTTGAATACTTAATCCCCGAGACACAATTACTATCTGTGAAATAAGGATTAATATTTTTTACTTAAAAATACATTGTAAGTCTAAAATCAGTACATATAGTACTAGGGTCTAAACATTATTATGAGGTAGATACTATCACAATGAGTAATAATGTTTATTAATTCCATAAATACGCCTCTTAACGATGCTACCCCTGGAATTACTACTGGCAATAATAATACCAATTATCGGCCTAGCCCTTGCCGGGTATAACGCAGCTTCAGTACTTGGAATTAAACCAGGGAAGAAGGAATTAACGGAAATAAACATGCTCATCGCCGAGGGCGCCAAAACATTCCTAATGAGGGAGTACAAGACAATATTACCCACAGGCATTGTACTGACCATATTAATATGGATAGCGTATTACTTCATATTCCATAGTGGATTAATGGCTGGGTTAGCTGCCCTTGCCTTCGCGCTTGGTGCCATAGGCAGTGCAATCGCCGGTTACTTGGGTATGTACGTAACAACGAGAAGCGCAGCTAAAACAGCCTGGATGGCTAAGAACGGCATGGGATCCGCCCTAAGTACCTCGTTTAAGGCGGGAACCGTCATGGGACTATCACTGGCCAGCATAGCCCTGCTAATAGTCACAATACTCTACATGGCATACTCATTAGTGCTACCAACACCTCTATGGGCCGAGGCACTGGCGCCCGTGGCGTTTGGTGCCAGCTTAATATCACTGTTCATAAGGGTCGCCGGTGGCATATACACGAAAGCCGCCGATTGGGGTGCCGACATAGTTGGTAAGGTTGAGGCTGGAATACCAGAGGATGACCCGAGGAATCCAGGAGTCATTGCCGATAATGTTGGTGATAATGTGGGTGATTGCGCAGGTATGGCTAGTGACGTTTACGAGAGTTTCGTAGTAGTACTTGCAGGTGCATTATTACTTGCAGCTGTATTTAGATTAACATCTGCTCTCGTTAGATTATCAATAATGGTTGCCACATTAACATTAATAAGTACATTAATCGGAGTTCAGGTAGTTAGGGGTGAGGTTAAGGGTAAGAACTTGGCCGCAGCCGCGATGGGTAAGCTCAACATGGCGCTTTATACAACAATAATAATTGCAGCCATACTTGTTGCCATATACGCGTTTCTTGCATTCCCATTGATGGAGGCCATGGCCATATTCATATCCGACCTACTAGGCATGATAACAGCAGTGGTTGTCCTATACGTAACTGAGTACTTCACCCACTATACATTTCCACCTGTCAGAAACATAGCAATGCAGGCAACACTATCGGCGTCAAACGTAATTGTCGCTGGATACTCCTACGGCTTACTTAGTGCCGTACCCACCATCTTCATGGTAATAACAGCCCTAGGTATTTCATACGTATTAGGTTCAATGTTTATACCACCACACGGAATTGAAGGCGGTATATTCGGCACAGCAATAGCCTCAGTAGGACTACTAAGTCTTGCGGGTATAGTCATTTCCCTAGACTCGTACGGCCCAGTCAGTGACAATGCGGGTGGCCTTGTGGAAATGACGGGTATGGAGGATGTGAGGGAAATAACGGATTCACTGGATGCAATTGGTAATACGTTTAAGGCCACCACGAAGGGCTACGCAATAGCCAGTGCTGGTTTAGCAGCATTAATATTATTCATTGGTTTCATATACGAGGTCGTGGAAAGGATGGGAATACCACTAACACAAGCCTTTGGTGAGTTAATGGTTATTGACCCAAGGATAATAATAGGAGCCCTAGTGGGCGTTGCACTCGTATACTTCTTCTCAAGTAGTACCTTAGCCTCGGTCGGCAAGGCAGCCGGTGAACTTGTTGAGGAAATAAGGAGGCAATTCAGGACTAAGAGAATACTTGAGCTTTGGCCTCAGGAGAAGCCTGACTATAACAAGGCAATCGACATAGTGACGAGCCACGCACTCAAGAATTTCCTAGTGCCTGGCCTATCAGCTGTTATTGTACCAATAATCGTCGGATTAGCACTGGGTTGGATTGGTCTCGTTGGGATGATATTCGGTGTAATAATTGCAGGCTTCCCAAGGGCGTTACTAATGGCTAATGCCGGTGGCGCTTGGGACAACGCTAAGAAGTACATCGAGATTGAGGGTATTGAAGTAAATGGTCAGAAATTCGGCAAGAAGAGCGAACCACATAGGAACGCGGTAGTGGGTGATGTGGTTGGCGATCCATTTAAGGACACAACTGGACCATCACTTAACCCACTCATTAAGGTTGTTAATACTGTTTCAATAGTCTTCGCACCAGTCATAGCAATGATAAGTCTAATTAATCCAGCAGCCGGCCCATTAATAATGCACCTAATCTCAATATTAATGGTGTAATCAGACAATAACCTAGTTCAAAATCTCATTAAAATCATGACCTCAACTTAATTATTAATTTTACACATAAATTATTTCCATAGTAGAATTTGTTTAGGAAAGTATTTGAGTTCGTTTGTTCAGTATTTATAATTATTGTTAATGATTAATCAATAGAAAAATTATTAATAATGATCGATATAATAAAATTTATAAAAATTAGAGACTCATAGGAATTACAATGGGTTCTCTCGGTAAGTACGTATTAACATTCGAGGAGGCAGATCCTGATGATGTTAAATTAATAGGCGGTAAGGCATCCAGCCTTGTCCTAATGACCAGACTTGGATTACCAGTACCTCCTGGCATAATAATAACCACTAGAGCTTGTAGGGAATACTACGATAGAGGTGAGAAACTCCCTGAGGGCCTAATGGACGAGGTAATTAGGGGTGTTAAATACCTTGAGGAAAAGACTGGGTATAAACTTGGCGATCCTGATAAACCATTACTCGTCAGCGTCAGGTCCGGAGCCGCTGTATCAATGCCAGGCATGATGGACACAGTACTAAACGTGGGGCTTAATGATAAGACAGTTTATGGTCTCGCCAAGAGGATTAATAATGAGCATGGTGCCTACGATGCCTATAGGAGATTCCTTGCGATGTTTGGTAGGATAGTCCTAGGCATTCCTGAGGAGGAGTTCAATAAACCGCTTGATGAGATTAAGCGGAAATATGGTGTTAAGGAGGACCCGGAAATACCGCTTGAAGGTCTTAAGGAGCTTGTCGAGATTTATAAGCAAATATTCATAAGGAGATTTGGTAAGGTATTTGATGACCCATGGGAACAATTAAAGCTTTCGATAGAGGCTGTATTTAAGTCCTGGAATTCACCAAGGGCCAGGTTCTATAGGGAGGCTAATAAAATAACGCCGGAAATTGCTGACTGTACTGCCACAGCAATAGTGACCATGGTGTTTGGCAACGCCGACTGGAGGTCAGCCACTGGTGTCGTGTTCTCGAGGGATCCAGCGACCGGCGAGAATAAGCTTTATGGTGAGTACTTGCCCTATGCTCAGGGCGAGGACGTAGTAGCTGGTATAAGGACTCCTAAACCCATTGAGAAGCTTAAGGAGGAGATGCCAGAGGTCTATGAGCAGTTGTATAATGGTGTTAAACTCATTGAGAAGACTAAGAAGGAGGTTCAGGATGTGGAGTTCACGATTGAGAAGGGCAAGCTCTGGTTCCTACAGACAAGGAACGCTAAGATGAATCCACTGGCTGTTTTGAAGACCAGGGTCGACATGTACAAGGAGGGTATGATAACCAAGGAGGAGGCAATAATGGGTGTTAAGCCCGAATACATACTGCAGATGCTTTATCCGAGGATTGATGAGTCCAAGGCAGGTAAGCCATTGACTAAGGGTATAGCTGCGTCACCAGGTGCTGTGAGTGGACAGGCTGTCTTCGACCCTGATAGGGCTGTGGAGTGGTCCAAGACTGGTAAGCAGGTTATCCTGGTTAGGGAGGAGACGAAGCCTGATGATGTTCACGGCTTCTACGCATCAGTAGGTGTACTAACTAGCAGGGGTGGTGCGACGAGCCACGCAGCAGTCGTGGCTAGGGCAATTGGTAGGCCTGCGGTTGTTGGTGCTGAGGCTTTACAGATTGATTATGGCACTAGGATTGCCAGGGTTGGTGATACGGTTATTAAGGAGGGTGATTGGATAACAATTGATGGATTCACGGGCAGTGTTTACCTGGGTAAGGTACCAACGATAGAACCAAAGCTACCACCTGAATTCTTCGAATTCCTCGATATGGCCGACTCAGTATCCGTGTTCGAGATTAGGGCTAATGCGGATACACCGGATGATGCGACAATATCCAGGAGATTTGGCGCTAAGGGTATTGGCTTGTTGAGGACTGAGAGGATGTTCAGGGCGCCAGGCAGGCTCGATCTATTTAGGAAGGTAATACTCTCGGATAATCCAGGTGAAAGGAGGGAATTGCTTGATCAATTGGCCGAGATGATGAAGAAGGACTTCCTGGAAATATTCGAGATAATGGAGGGTTACCCAATAACAGTTAGGTTGTTCGACCCACCACTCCATGAGTTCCTACCAAACTTCGAGGAATTAGTCACTGAGGTGACTAGGGCTAGAACCCTGGGCAAGCCGGATCCTGAGAAGGAGAGGTTACTCGCCAGGGTTAAGGCGCTGATGGAGGCTAACCCAATGATGGGACATAGGGGCGTTAGGGTTGGTATTACGTACCCAGAGATCTACGCAGCGCAGGTTAAGGCAATACTATCCGCAGCCCTAGAGCTAAAGAGGAGGGGTAAGCATCTTGAGATTCAGATAATGATACCACAGGTTGCCGAGGTTAGGGAACTTGAGATAATAATAAACAATGTTGTCAAGCCCACGGCTGAGGAGGTATTCAAGGCCTATGGCGATAGTATTGAATTTAAGATTGGCACAATGATGGAGACCGTCAGATCATGCCTAACCGCCGACAAGATTGCAAAGGTTGTTGATTTCATGAGCTTTGGAACAAATGACCTAACACAGGCAGTCTTCAGCTTCAGCAGGGATGATGTTGAGAATAAGTTCATGAGCAAGTACCTGGAGCTTGGTGTACTGCCCTACGACCCATTCGTAACAATTGATGAGGAGGGCGTCGCTAAACTCATGAAGGTAGCCATAGATGCTGCCAGGTCCGTAAAGCCAGACATAGAGATTGGAATATGCGGTGAGCATGGTGGTGATCCAGACTCAATAAAGATACTGGCTAAGGTGGTTGGTAGGGGACTTAACTACTTCAGTGCGTCGCCGTATAGGGTTCCAGTGGCTAGGCTCGTGGCAGCTCAGGAATCATTGAAGATACTAGGAAGAGCACCAAAGATACATATATACTGATCGAACATAAAATTGCAAGGCTCCATTTCAAAATTCTCCTTATACGTTTATAATTAAACAAAATACTAGCAAGTATTGCTATGGATGTCTATTTATTATCATTATTTGTCATTAAATTCAGTTTTATGTCAAATTTATGAATAAATAAGTTTAAAAAGAGACTTACTTTACAGAGAAGTGTATGACCTTGGTAATAACGTTTATGCAGTATGTGCTTTCAATAGTATCGGGGATATTGGTAGGATTCTCACTTGGTCTTATTGGAGGCGGTGGTAGTATATTGGCTGTCCCATTGTTCCTTTACTTCGTTGGTCTTGACACAATACCTGATGCCGCCCACATAGCCATTGGTACGACCGCGCTTGCCGTCGGCCTTAATGCCTACATAAACTCCTACATGCATCTTAAGAAGAAGAACGTGGCACCAAGGGTAGGTGGGATATTCGCCGGCGTAGGCCTTGTTGGCTCATTGATAGGGGCTTATTTGGGCCACATAACACCAGGCACTGACTTACTAACCTACTTCGCAATAGCAATGATTGTACTGGGCATATACATGGCGATTAGGAGGGAGTCAACACAGGCTGGTACTGCTGATGAGGTTAATCACGTAATGAATGCCCTCAAGAAGTGCCCGAGGTTAACAACATTAACAATACTCAAGGTTGCAACCTTCGGCTTCATAGTTGGCCTTGTCAGTGGTTACTTTGGTATTGGTGGTGGCTTCCTAATAGTACCAAGCCTAATGTTCTCAGCTGGGCTCTGTATAACAAGGGCTATTGGAACCAGCTTGTTAAGTGTTGGTACGTTCGGTGTAGCCAGTGGTGCCGAGTACTGGTACTATGGCGATGTACTAATACTCATAGCCTTACTATATGTCGCTGGGGGAGCCGCGGGTGGCTATGCAGGCACTAGCCTAGCTGTTAAGGCCCCTAAGAGGGCACTTAGGATTGCCTATGGAGCAATAATAGTACTAGTCGGCATATACATGCTAATGAGGGTTTATCACGTAATACCATGAGGTTTAATTAATAATTACCTTATTAACATCTGTAAGGAGAAATAAAAGATATAATTACTCTAGTGCCTCATATTAGTAATGAGGATAATTAATTATAATAAACTCATGAATTTCGTTAGTAGTAATCCGCTGTATGAGGTTAGGGAAACCACAGACACCGTTGAGTTATTATTTCATGCACCAAGTGAAGAGGAGGCTGCTGGTACTGAGGTGGTAAGTGATGAACCCAGGCCAGTAATAAGGGTAGTATTTACTAAGAGGGGTGATGAGTTGGTACCCAGGGAAGCTTGGATAGAGAGGGGCAGTGCAAGGCAAAGAATGGGTGTTGATGAGCTTGATACATGGCTTGAGTTCGTTGATATTTACTCATAGTATGTACTTATCAAATTAAGTTTTTAAGTGAAAGCGTATTCTTAGGAATGTGAATTTAGTAAGAATTGGCATTGCATTAACCGTGATTGGAGCGGTAATACTACTGGTGACCAATGCATTCCTGCCTAGGGTGTATAATATCATGCTGAGTACATTGAGTAATATGACAATAAGTCTCGATGTTTACTCAAGGTACTTAGTACCTGTTTATGTAAATAATCCTGCGTATATCGTGGTCATGCTTAATAATTCATACCCACTATCCGTGTATATATTTGATTCCTTTGGGCACGTATTAACACCATTGAGTTATAGCCATGAACATGGACTTTACCTAATAACATTCCCACTACTTAAGCATGGTAATTACTCACTGGTGTTGTTTAATAATAATCCGGAACCGCTTAATGTATCGCTCTCAGTAACGGCAGTATCACAATACATAGTAGGTAATGCCCTGCTCATAAACCTAGTTATGGATCTTGGAGTAGTGATATTCATACTTGGGGTATTATTAATAGTAATGAGGACATTGTATACTGTTAAATACAGGTTCCTTAATACGAGATAAAAGCTTAAAAGATAGTGATTCATCACGTGGTTAGTGTGAATACTGATGAGCGTGGCATACCTGGTATTGGATACGCTTGGTGTTGTGGCTCTGAATGAGGACGGTGATGTAATAGCTAAGGTTATCTATGAGGGTAGTACAGACGAGATAGCCGATAAGGTGAATAGACTTGAGACTGGTGAACCAATTGATGAGGTCATCAAGGTAATAAATGAACTTAGAAATAAGGGAATCACAAAGATTATTGTTGAGAATAGGGAACTAGCCAGGAACTTGGCTAATAGAATCACAGATATTGAGATTAGATCTGAATTACCAAGTAAGGCTGGAACACTGTATAGGAACAACATCGGTAAATACGTTAAGGAGGTCTTTGGCCTGAGTGAGGATGAGTATCTGGCCAGGGTTCATGAAATAACGACGGTGCAGACAAGGCATAAGTTAAGGCAGGTTGCTGAAAAGAGAGACTTGTTCATTGCCCAGGCTATAAGTTCGGTTGATGATCTTGACAAGATACTCAACCTAATAAGTTCAAGGGTTAGGGAGTGGTATGGACTTCACTTCCCAGAACTTGAGGATTTGGTTAAGGACCATAATGAATACATGACATTAGTAACGGAGTTAGGGCACAGGAGCAACTTCGCTATTGACAATCTCGTGAAGCTAGGGCTCACGCAGGACAGGGCTAAGAGAATCGCCGAGGCCGCAAGTAAGAGTGTTGGTGCTGAAATGGCTGATTGGGACTTAGAACCCGTAAGAACCTATGCAAAAATATACGTACAACTATCAGACCTCAGGAGTAAATTGTCGCAGTATATTGATGAGGCTATGGTAGAGGTAGCACCGAACATTAGGGAGTTGGTAGGTCCATTATTGGGTGCAAGGCTTATAATGCTTGCGGGAGGCTTGATGAGGCTTGCGTTGCTACCGGCATCAACAATACAGGTACTTGGCGCCGAAAAGGCGTTATTTAGGGCATTAAGGACTGGCGGTAGACCCCCAAAGCATGGGATACTATTCCAATTCCCAGAAATATTTAGGGCTCCAAGGTGGCAACGTGGTAAGATAGCCAGGGCATTGGCTGCGAAGCTGGCAATAGCCGCTAAGGCCGACGCCTTCACTGGAAACTTCATTGCCCCAAGGCTTAAGGAGGATCTCATGAAGAGGGTGCAGGAGGTTAAAACACTGTATGCTAAGCCGCCATTAAGGAAGCCTGAAGCTAAAGCCGCTAGGAAGGCTCCAGAGAAAAGAGGACCTGCGAAGAAGGCTGAGGAGAAGAGGGCTCATGAGAAGAGGGGCGGCCGTAGATAATCAGTATTAAGATTTATAATCCCTTAAAAATACGCATTCCCAATGTCCTCATTAATACAGGTTGTTGGTGTTAAGGAGCATGAGAAATTCAGGGGTGTTTACTGGGTGTCCTTTGAGGATGGCACAGAGAGATTGGCGACCATCAACTTAACACCGGGTAAGAGGGTTTATGGCGAGCAATTAATTCAGTGGGAGGGTAAGGAGTATAGGATTTGGAATCCGTACAGGTCGAAACTTGCCGCTGCAATCATGAATGGCCTTAAGGTAATGCCCATAATCGAGGGATCACGAATACTATATCTTGGTGCTGCCAGTGGTACTACTGTGAGTCATGTGAGTGATATAGTTGGTAATAACGGCGTTATCTACTCGGTTGAGTTCTCACCTAGGGTTTTCAGGGAGTTCGTGGAGAAGCTCGTGGATCAGGGTAGGAAGAATGTAATACCAATACTCGCAGATGCCAGATATCCAGAGCAGTATGTACATATTGTCAAGACTGTTGATATCGCCTACATAGACATTGCACAGCCGTTCCAGGCAAAGATACTTGCCGATAATGCTGACGTTTACGTGAAGAGCCACGGCTACGTAATGCTGGTTATAAAGGCCATGAGTATTGACGTTACCAAGGAACCAAGTGAGACATTTAAGAGGGAAATTGATGTGCTTAAGGACAGGGGCTATGAAATACTTGATATGGTTCACCTGGAGCCTTACGACACGGCACATGCCATGGTCATTGGTAGAAAGACCTCGTAATAATTAGTTACGCAAAAGTTTTAAATAAAATAATATGCATGAATTAATAATAGGTAATGAGTAATGAACTCATAACGCATGTATTGAGCTTCGCAGCAAGTAGGAAAGCTAGGGTACTCTTTGTTGGTGATTCGTCATTATCCTACGACGCGATAATTAGAATACCTAATTACAGTGATAATGAGGAGGGAAAATTCATCATTAAGGTAAAGGGGGATGCGGAGAAGGTAAGTAGGGATGCAATAATAGACTTGATAGTGTTATCAAAGGTCTCGAATTCAACACCAATAATAGTCGGTATTAAGTATGGTGATGAGGAGATGATTGATGGCGTAGCCTATAAAGTACATGGTGTTTACGCGGTGGGCGTTAGGACGTTCAAGAGAATTTTAGATAATGATAATATTAAGTTCGTGAAGGATAAAGGCATCATAAAGGCTAGTGTGAAGGGTCAATTACTTAGGAAGCTGAGGGAGAATAGGGGCATGAGCCTTGGTGACCTTGCAAAGATGCTTGGTGTTACCAGGAGAACAATATATGAGTATGAGAGAGGATCAATAGAAGCCTCAGAAAGAACCGCCAGAATGCTTGTTAATCTATTTGACGAGGACTTACTCAATAACGTTGATTTAAGGCCTAGTGACAATGATGTGCTTAATGATGTGAAGACTAGGGAGGAGATGGTTGATGACAATATTAGGGAATTACTGCCATCATTTAAATTATACTCATTACTGAAGGCGCACACAAAAGTCGCAGCGCACTCAACAGATGAGTCATACCTTGTTGAGGATAAGAGAAGGCTGAGTAATGAGGTTGTTAATGTGGCTAAGGTACTCGGTGTTGGTTTGGCGTTGATAGAGTCCGATAAACGCGATGTTGAATTCCTGGAATCTAGGAACTAATTAGGCGAGGGATATGAGTGACTATCCAAAGGTGGAGATTAGGGAGGGGTTAGTATCGATAATTGTACCTGACCTATCTAAGTACATTGTTGGTAATAGACCTGAACCTGCTCACGCGCCAGTATTTTATAACCCCAGGATGGAAGTCAACAGATCACTTTCCATTGCGATAATTAACGGCTACGTTAATTACACCGGTAAATCCAATATCATTATTTGTGAACCATTATCCGGCACTGGGGTTAGGGCCATTAGGTATGCCAGAGAGATTAATGGAGTATCTAAGGTTATAGCCAGTGATATTTCCGAGAGGGCCTATGAATTAATAAGAATGAACATAGACAGGAATGGACTAAGCGATATAATCAATGTACATAAGGATGATGCCAATAACCTATTACTACGAATTGCCCGTGAAGGTGGTTGTGACGTAATCGATATAGATCCCTTCGGATCACCACAACCATTCATAGAAAATAGCCTCAGGGCTATTAGGGATCAAGGTCTCCTGTGTGTGACTGCGACTGACGTGGGTGTTTTATCGGGTAAGTACCCGATTAAGTGCGTTAGGCGTTATGGGGCATTACCACAGAAATTCCCCTATAGGTTTGAGGTGGGTATTAGGATACTAATCTCGACAGTGGCGCGATACGCATTATCAATGGATTATGGGATACGCCCATTAATGTCATTTCTAGATGGGCATTACTACAGGGTGTGTATGTTAGTCTTTAAGGATAGAGCCTATGCCTTGGAAACACTTAGGAACATTGGCTATTCCTATTACAGACCAAGCACCCTTCAGAGGGGGTTTATCTCAGGATACCCAATACCAGGCGTAAATAGGTATAGATTATCTGGCCCATTGTGGATTGGTAATTTATGGGACGCCGAGTTTCTAATGAATTACTTTATGAAAGGCACTAGGGATTACTTCAGCAGTAGGGCTAGGGAAGTTGCTGGTTTAATAGGGGAGGAGGCATTGGGACCTAACATACCCTATGCGCTCACGACTGAGGTCGGTAGGGACTTGGGACGTGAATTACCCATTAACGATGTTATAAGTATCATAAGGGGACTCGGCTATCAAGCCGTGAGATCCCACTTCCATGTTAAGGGATTTAGGACAAACGCCGACTTACTTAGGATTAAGGAGATTATTATGGGAAAATAGGTAAATAAAGCCTTATACCCTTGAACCCACGTGATAGTAATAGTAATAACGGGCCTACCTGGTTCAGGAAAGACAATAGCGTCGGACGTGGCGAGGGAGCTGGGACTTCCTGTGGTGATCATGGGCGACATAATCAGGGAGGAGGCAATGCGAAGTGGTATTCCTTCATCAATGGCGTCAGTAACACTTAGGTTGAGAGGTGGCACTAGGTATATTGCACATAAGACTTTGGAGAAGGCGCCTAGGTCATTAAGCATCGTTGTTATTGATGGAGCCAGGAGCATTAGGGAAATTGAGACGATCGAGGAGACACTATCGACAAAGGTAATATTAATTTACGTTGTTGCGCCGTGGAGGTTAAGGTTCGAGAGACTACTAAAGAGGGGTAGGCCTGATGACCCGAGAACAATTGAGGATTTCTTGATGAGAGATCTTAGGGAATTGAAGTATGGACTTGGTGATTTAATAGCCAGGGCTGATTACATACTCGTTAATGATTCATCCGTTGAGGAATTCAAGGAAAAGACCCGAAGAATACTTACATCAATAATGCAGGTTAGTAGATAATCATTTCCTAAAGCCATATTAATAATGAAATTATTTAATAGTGCTTTTCTGGCGCTCAGCAATGTTTCTTAAGGCCGTTAGTAATTCATCAATTGAACTATTAACCACTGCCAACGGTATACGTTCCCTCCTGGCTATTTCAATGCCTAGGTAATCAGGCCTATCAACACCATGCATCACCACTATGGCAGGTCTTAGATTAGTAAATGCAAGCATTGACTTTATGGCTATTAATGGCGATCTACCATACCTAACATTAGTGAATACGGCGGCCCTCTGCGTAGTACTCCCATATAGCTTTAAGTATTCGTGAGATGGCACGTCAAGAACCAACTTCAGACTATCAACCACAGTATACCCATGAATATCCGCATAACCCTCAGGCCCAACAGCCATAATAGCGCCTATGGACTTAATAAACTCATTAATCTCGATGGGTATGTCGAAATCCCTCATGTCAATTATTGCCTCCCAAAACCTCTCACCACCCAACTGCCTACTAAGAATGTATAGTTTCTGACCACCCCTCTCCAACTCATAATCCACCAATGCCTTAACAACCCTCTTAATGAACTGGGAACCAGGCGACTTCCTACGCCCAGACTCATAATCACTGATAACGCTTGGCGAAGTACCAAGCCTAGCGGCTAACTCAGCCTGCGACATTTCAAAGAACTCACGCCATTTCCTAATGCCCTTGCCAGGGTTCTCTGAAAGCACTATGTCACCTGCTATCCTAATCATAATGTCCGTGATAAAACCCTCATACTCGACCATTAAGAAATAGACAAAGGTCTAGTATTTATGCATTTATTAATTTAAGTCATTACTGGGCATTGCTAAGTCTCCGTAAATATATCGTTTTATTCTTTTCCAGGGAAGAACTTATAAAGATATACTTATTCACAACTAAGCGTGTCTTCTCAACAAACGAGTAGTGCATTACAGACAACAGTTGCTGTGGAGAAAATAACAATTACGAAACCACCCCTTGGCTCTCCCATTAGGCGTACTTATACATTCAGGGTTAAGAGGTACGACCCAGAGAAGAGGAGTTATTACTGGCGTGAGTATAAAGTCGAGTTAACAAACCACGAAACGGTGCTTGATGGATTACTAAAGATAAAGTGGAACCAAGATGCAACATTATCATTCAGGTATAGTTGTAGGATGGGTATATGCGGTTCCTGTGGCATGATAATAAATGGCGTACCGAGACTTGCCTGCGAGACTAAGCCGTACGACCTAGGTACTGAGGTAATTACTGTTGAACCATTAAGTAATTTCGAACCAATAAAGGACTTAGCTGCAGACTTCTCGAACTTCTTTGAGAAGCATATATCTGTTAAACCCTGGTTAATTAGGAAAGATGAGACTGAGCAATTCGAGAAATTGGATACCTACTACCCACAAACAGAGGATCAACTTAGTGATTACTTGGAATTCGCATACTGCATTAAGTGTGGCCTTTGCTACTCGGCTTGTCCAATGGTTTTCCTAAACAAGGATTACCTAGGGCCACAGGCCCTTGCCCAGGCATATAGGTGGAGTACTGATAGTAGGGATGAGGGCGCCGTGCTTAGGCTCAAGATCGTTGATAGCGAGAATGGTGTCTGGTCATGCCACTACAGTGGTACCTGCAGTAAGGTTTGCCCTAAGGATGTTGATCCAGCCCTGGCGATAAACCTTTTGAAGAACTGGTTATTAAGTGGTAAGCGTAGGAGGTGATGAGCATGGCACAGCAAAAGACTAAGAGGGTCCCGCCAAAATGGTCTCTCTGGTTTAAGGGACTTGATGAGTGGTTACTAATCTTCCAGAAGGTCAGTGGTGCAATCCTGATTCTTTACCTACTTGGGCATACACTCGTAATATCCACAGCACTTGGTCTTGGTCATCCTTCACCACTAACATGGAACGCAATAATAGGTACTATAGAGGGACCGGCAATTTATGGACATATACACGTAGGTACGGTAATCGAGTACTTAATAGCGCTGTTGGCGGCGGTACACGGTGCCAATGGGTTTAGGTTAATATTAACGCAGTACTTCGGTGTTGGTCTTCCAAAGCCCGAGAGACACACATTCCCAAGGGCGGTGCCATCAACCAAGAAGCCTGGACAGGCATGGCTTAAGTACATAGCGGTGATCGTCATCATAATATTCCTCATACTAGCAACACTAGTGGCCTTCATATGGTGATGGGCATGGTGAGCGCATCCACATTAAGAAAGTGGCAGTACCTCCTTGGGATAGTGCTTATTGTTGTTGTTGGGATACACCTAGCCTTTAGGTGGCCAAGTTATGAACAATCAATAACATACACAGCCGCAATAAGCCACATACAGGCCTGGGACTTCGCATATGCGGCGGTACTATACATACTGCTGTATGCTGCATTGACTCATGGGCTCATAGGCTTAAGGACCTTATTACTTGAGTTATGGCATTGGAAATACGCCAGAATAACAATTGACGTGACATTAATATTGATTGGTGTATTCGTGGCTATCGTGGGTACAATAGCATTAACAGGTACGATACTAGCCCTCATCCACTGATAATTGTTGTGGTTCCCAATAACTCAATACCTCCTTAAATACATCCCCTATGTTGTTACTCACATTGTACATTACAGCAAGTATGGCGGAGATTAGCGTTAATGTATCCTTTCTTGTTAAATAACCCATATTACCAATCCTAAAGGCCTTGCCCTTAACTTCATCCATACCATCAGAGATAGACACACCTAACTTGTACACGGTCTTCCTGAACTTATCAGGATTAGTATCAGGTGGGTATCTGAACGATAATACAGTTGTCGATCTATAATAATCATTCCTTACAAACGGCTCCAAACCAGCCTTGGTAAGGGCATTGAGTATCGCCTTACCCCTCTCAATGTGCCACTTAATCCAGTTATCAAGGCCAACCTCCCTAATTATGCCCAGAGCCTCCCTGATTGCGAATAGGTAATTAACGGCTGGCGTGAATGGCGTCTCCATCTTCTCACCAAACTTCCTCATTAAATTAATATCGAAGTAAATACTCGAATGGCTTATCGACTCTGCCTTACGATAGGCCTCACTTGATGCTACGGCGATGAACGACATAACGGGGGGCGCCGCAAGGCATTTTTGGCTACTGGATACGGCTACATCAATATCCCAGGGTTCAACTTCGAAGTAATCACCGCCTAATGCCGATACATTATCAACAAGGACTAAGGCACCGTAGGACCTAATCCACTTGGCAACCTTTGGTAAATCCCTAAATACTAGGCCTGGGCTTGTGTCATTATAAACAGTGGCAAGTACATCAATTTGCTTAATTCCCATTGACTCAACTCTAGCCCTTAAATCATCATACGTAGGGGCTACGCCTAAGTCATAGTTTATTTCAATAACCTCGGCACCGACCCTCCTAAGGTGATTAACAAGTCTCCTGCTGAAGCTGCCGAATACGGGCACGAGGACTGTATCCCTCGGTTTAACGAAGTTAAGCACCATGGTTTCAACAGCACCAGTTCCGCTTGCAGTTATTGGGTAAACATCACCACTCGTTCGAAATACATACCTCAAACCCTCAATCACGTCGTTATATAATTTATGGAAGTGAGGAGATCTGTGATCTACAACCCTCATCAAAGCCCTCATAACCCTAGGTGGTATTTGTGACGGCCCTGGAACAGTAAGGAGTGGGTCTGGCGCTAGGTCTAGGTCCACGTGTTCGTAATTATTAGTTATTATTTAAGCTTTATTTATTAAATAAATACACCACACTATATTTGTGAATATTATATATATTTCAATATATCCCAATAAACATCACGCCCAATCATGGAACTCAACCTTAATAAATAATGCCGCAAGACAGTGTTGTGCTGGTAACAAGATTGAGCGTTAAGGGGTTTTATGGAATAAACACTAGTATTGACCTGGGGCCACTAACCATAATAACGGGACCGCCGGGCTCCGGCAAATCAATTATTATTGAATTACTATGGAGGATCTTCAGGGGTATTAGGGATAGGGTGTTCCTTGAGGATTTATCCAGGATTGGGGATGCAAGGGTTGAGGTAACTATGGCATTGGATGATAGGACTAAGAAGAGGCTTGAGGAGGTTGGTTATTCTGGTGATTCTGTAACGATTAGTGTTGGTTTTGATGAGGGTTATGTAAGTGTGGTGAAGATTAACGATAAGGAGGTCCTAGTTGCTGAGTTTAAGAGTGGGGTCAGCAGGGTTAAGTATCCACTTGATGTGGAGGTCATGGATGCATCAGTACTGCTGAATCCTGATGGGTTATCACCCAAGGAACAAGCCCTACAACTCGTTGGTAGTGCCTCCGAGGATTATGAAGCAGCCTTATCAGTCATTAAGGTCCTTAGGGATTACCTATCCACAATTGGTGCTTATAGGATGGGGCCATACATAGACTTCAAAGGCCGTGTTAAGAACGTGGATGCTTCATACACGGACTTCATCGGCGAACATGGCGAACACATAGTTGAAACCCTCTCCCAATTATTTACTGACCCGAGGAGGGATTCGGACATTAGGTTCTTGAGGAAGGTTCTTGGCGACCTTGGCATTAGGAATTTCAGGGCTGGTTGGTATAATGGTGAGTTAGTACTTTCATACATAGACAGGAGGGGTATTACTCATATTGGTGATGAATTGCCATGCCACGTAAAGACAATTCTTGCATTAATCACGCAGTTAATAGTGGCTAGGAGGCCATCATTAATACTCTTTGAGAATGCGGACTACTGCCTCAGTGAGGGGCTTGGTAACGTAATCACCCGGTTACTGAGTAATTATATTGATGGTAGACAATTAGTAATGGAGGCCAGGAATAAGTGGTTTATTGATGAATTAAGGATGCCGCACGTAGTCCTCTACAACATGGATTAACACTGAATATTTGCCGTCTTAACGAGGTCCCTAAGAATCTCCCTAACCTTGGCCTTATCGGCCTCACTTATAATGTCCCAATTATCAATTATGTACTTAGTGAGTGATATGAAGTCGTTAATCGCTGCCGTGGTCCTGTCAACACTTGGCAATCCAATGAACGACTTACCGCTATCAGTAATCTCATAATACTTCTTAGTACCCTCAACCTTAGCCACCTTAATTAAGCCCTCAGTCTCAAGCTCCTCAAGAGCTGGGTAGACAGAGCCAGGGCTTGGTCTCCAGAAACCCATTGATAATCTCTCAATCTCATCAATAATCTGGGCGCCAGTCATCGGACCCCTATTATTAAGTAGGTATAGTATTAGGTATTTCAATCCTCTCCTCTTTATGAACCACTGCGGTGGTGGTCCGAAGTGACCATGTTCGTGATACATTAATTATCGGATTCAATAATAGTGGGGATTTATTTAACTTATCTCACAAATTTCTTACAGAAGTATGAATAACATAAAGAGTAGTGCCAGAGGCCACGGTGGGTATGGATGGAAATACGGATTAATAGACCTTAGCTCTAACATGAATCCATTAGGAACACCCAAGGAGCTTATTTACCTTATTGAGGAAGCCGTTGAGCAGTCCCATTACTCACACTATCCCACTGAGCTTGGTGACGAGCTAAGGGAGGCGCTGGCTAGTTATGAGGGTATTGATCCCAGTATGACCTATGTATTTAATGGCGCTACAGAGGCACTACAAATGCTCATTATGCATTTAAGACCCAGGCGTGTCGTTATACCCATACCCAATTACAGTGATTATATACGCATATCAAGGCTTGTGAACACCGAAATAGTGCTTACTGAGTACTGGAACCTTGGCTCACTGAGTGACTTAATCCTGGATAAGATAACGACTGGTACAGTCTTTATGCTATCAAACCCCAACTCACCAATGGGTTACTTAATACATCGTGATGAATTACTATCACTGGCCGAGGAAATTAAGAGGCAGGGTAGTCTCGTGATTGTTGATGAATCATTCATGGACTTTGTTAAGGATAATCAATCCCTAATTAAGTATGTTGATGAGTATGAAAATATCATTGTAGTTAAGTCCTATACGAAATTCCTCGCAATACCTGGGCTAAGGATTGGTGCTGTGTACACAAGGATCAATATTGAGGATCTAGTGCCAACGTGGCCCACAAACTCAATAGTTGAGTATGCGGTTTCCAGGTTCATGAATCATGCCCATGAGTTTAGGGAATTAACCGTTAATTATGTTTATGAGGAACGAAGCAGGGTGTTTAATGCATTAAGGGAGTTGAATATTAATTACTACGACTCCTCAACCCATTACTTCGTAATTAAGCATCGGCCAAGCCTTGGCGATGATCTTCTTAAGTTCAATTTCCTAATTAGGGACCTATCAAACATACCACCATTATCAAAGGGGTACTTCAGGGTTAGTATTAGGAGCGTGGATATTGATAATGAATTCCTAAATGCATTGTCGAAGGTAATACAAATTAAGCATTAGATAGGGCAATGAGTAATGGGTAGGGATGATTTAAGGAGCGAAATACCAAACCTAGTATCCAGGTTAATCCAGATCCCCAGTGTTAATCCACCTGGTTTCACTATTAATGTTGCTGGTTTCATAAGGGATTGGTTAAATGAACACGGCTTCACAAGCGAGTTTAGGGAGTATGCTAAGGATAAACCCAACGTAATTGCTAGGGTTGGCAGGAATAAGCCAGTGCTTATCCTGAATGGCCACATGGACGTTGTACCACCAGGTGATGACTCTAAGTGGACTTACTCACCATTCTCAGGGAGGATTGTTGAGGACAGGGTCTATGGTAGAGGCGCTACGGATATGAAGGGTGGCTTGGCCGTGATAATGACCGTATTCGCAGAATTAGCACCATTAATCGAGAAGCAGGGCTCTGGAACATTGATTTTCTCGGCAACCGCTGATGAGGAGACTGGTGGTCATCCAGGTGTTGAGGCCCTGGTTAGGGATAATGTTCTCACTGGTGATGCCGCAATAATTGCCGAGCCCTCGGGTAGCTCAAGGTACTACATTGGTGAGAAGGGTCTTTGTCAGGTTAAGCTTGTTACCAGGGGTAGGTCTGCTCATGGTAGTTTACCAGTACTTGGTGAGAATGCAATAATGAAGTTAATTAGGGCAATTAGTAAGGCTGAGGAGTTAATTAGTGAATTTAACAGTGGGATTAAAATACCGAGCGAGTTGGTGAATGCAATAAAGAATTCGGCTGAGGTTTACCTAGAGGCTGCAAAGGCATCTGGGCTTAACCTAACGCTTAGTGATTTTGAGAGGGTTGTTGGTACCGTGTCCTTTAACCCAGGCGTTATTAATGGCGGTTCTAAGATAAACATGGTCCCTGACTACGCAGAGCTTGAGCTTGATATGAGGATCCCACCTGGAGTATCACCAAACCAGGTAATTAATCACCTAAGGAGTGGGTTGAGCAGTATTGCTGATGTCGAGATTCTGGACACAAGCGAGCCGAATTACACAAGCCCTGGCGAAACTATTGCTAGGCTTGTTCATGAAGGTATTGAGAAGGTGCTCGGTGCACCACCAAAGCCGGTGATAGTGACGGGAGCCACTGATGGTAGGTACCTAAGGGCTAGGGGAGTACCAACGGTTGTTTACGGTCCTGGTGAGCTAGCCCTCGCCCATGCGTATAATGAGTATGTCACTGTGGATGACTTATTGAAGACACACGACGTAATGACCTATGCAGTGAAGAGGTTTTTTGGCGTATAGACCACAGCGCAATTGTTAAGTATTTCCTGACAACCTTGGGTACTATGCCGACGAAATTCCTCTACTGGTGGGATTCATACAAGAGGGAGTTTGATGCCACCGTGGTTAGGATTGATGGCAATAGGGTTTGGCTTGATCAAACGCTCTTCCACCCAAGGAGTGGTGGTGTGGCTAATGATACTGGTAAGTTGATTTGGCAGGGTGAGGAGTACGTGATTAAGGAGGTGATTAAGGAGAGTGAGGATGCAGTGCATATTCTTGATAGGGAGCCTAGGTTTAGGGTTGGTGATTCTGTTCACGGCATAATCGATTGGGATAGGAGATATAGGTTGATGAGGCTTCACACGGCCACACACATCATCGCAGCCCTCGCCTATAAGGATTATAACGCACTGGTCACTGGTGGCGATATAACGCCAGAGTATGCCAGGGATGATTATAACCTAACCCTAAGTGGCGATGCACTTAGGAAGGCATTCCAGGACTTAATAGCAGAGGCCAATGAGGTGGTTAAGAGGGGTATTCCTGTAAAAATATACTTCCTAAAGAAGGAGGAGGCGCTGAAGATACCTGGCATTGTTAAGCTTGCCGAGAGGGAGCCACCGCCTGGTGAGGAGTGGAGGATTGTGGAGATTGAGGGTATTGACATTCAGGCTGATGGTGGACCGCACGTGGCTAACACGAGGGAGATTGGGGAGATTGTGTTCCTCAAGTCCGAGAGCAGGGGTAAGGATAAGAAGAGGGTTTATTACACGGTAAAACCCTAAAATTATTGGTTTTTATTAAATTGCAATGCCCTCAGTGCTAACTGGCTCTCTTCCTAGACCTGCTCTTCTTTAGCTCCAGTGAATTTCTTATGTAATCAGTCAGGGAGTATACGTCACCAACCTCATTAGCGAAACCTCTCTCAACCCACTTATTGGCTGATAAAGTAATATCCTCACTAATAGTCCCCAATTCATCCATCAACCTAACAGTGGCCAAACCCCTTGACTTGAGTAAATTATCCACCTTCTCCATTACTAACGCCCTGGCCGCACCCACAGTGGCCCTGAGGACACTAGACACAAAGGACCTATTTATGGGCTTAACAAAATACGTGACTGACCTAGCGTCTTTATAAAGCATTGAACTCAATTCCTCAACCAATGAAACATCGGGTAATAAATACGTTGAATTATCAATTCTTGGGCATAGCAGTAATGTGGCCCTCTCCTTAATCATTGAGTAAATGTGAGTCTCATAACCAGGTATGTCAAAAGACCATATTATAAGGGCATCCTTATCATCAGTAATAACGAAACTCCTAAGAACATGATTAGTCCTTGGAACATCACTCACATGAACATCCCTAATATCACTAGGTCCTTTATACCTACCTTCGAAGATCATTGACGACATCCCACTCGTTAATCCAAAGACCACATACATCAGAGTTAAAATAACCTAGGGATTTATAAACTTTTCTCTAATAAAAAATAGAAATAACACCAATAATTATGTCAAAACAACTAATAATTTATTAATTTCAACGCATTATAAAATAGGGACTACCGCACTTTGGAAGTGCAGACTCGCCGCAGTTATATATACACGACGACTCTGCAAGTCCAAGTCTTGACAAAGCATTACCACCTATGCTCGCATGGTAATCATGCTGTACGTTCTAATCACCGACAATGATGATTTGAAACCCAGAATCTAGCACTAAAATTGGCGTTAATATCATAAATTACTGACATCGTATTTGGATTGGAAGAGTCGCCGTAATTATATAATTACGACGGCTCTACACGCCCAAAGCACGGAAAATCAATTATAATAATGTAGTTTCAATTTTGTTTGTTAGATCATTGTTGATATTGCCCAGAAGATAATTAGGGCTATTAGTGTTGGTATTAATGCCTTGGTGATGCTTGTACCGTAGGTTCTGGCGAATATGTAGGCTAGGTATAGTGAGCCTATTACTGTGAATGTAAGATTGATTGCGAGTAGCAATGGTTCGCTTGTTAATCCCCTATGTATGGTTACTGCTGTTATTGAGTAATTAAATAGGGGTGTCGTGACAGTTATAGCCGTCTGTATTGTGCTGATGCAGAAGTAGTTCCCACTGAGTAACCAGGTGTCTGTGAATCCCGACCTAATCCTAAAGGCCCTAAGTAGTGCCATGAGCACTGCAGCCTCTATTAACCAACCAATCACCATACCGACTAGTGATGTTATTGGCATTACTGTGGTTAGGAGGGAGACCATGCCTGAGATTTCGCTTTGGCTAATCGATACGCCCTCACCACTTAATTGTGACTCAACTTGGTGAATTATTATCGGTGTTATTACAGGTATGAGTATGTAGACAATGTATATGTAGGTTGCTATGGCCGCTAATATGAAGCCCGCAATACCCGTAATCCTCAATAATGACTTAGCATTCATTAAGGAATTAAGCAGCAATACGCTTTAATACATTACGGTGGCTCACGCCGTCATTAACTCCCTAATTAATATGTCAAGGTTTTCACGGACTTGGGGCACGTCGTACGTCCTCGTTATTACCCCATCACTTATCCTAGAGACTCTGTGGCAATTACCTATTAATTCAAGGTTGTGTGTTACCATTATTATTGTCATGCCAAGCTCCCTATTCAACTTCCTGAATATGTCCATTATCACAGCCGCAGTCTTACTATCCAGGTTACCCGTGGGTTCATCAGCTAACAAAAGCCTTGGTTTAGCCACAATAGCCCTCGCAATAGCGACCCTCTGCTGCTCACCACCACTAAGCTCACTTGGTCTCTTTCTGGCCTTATCCCTAAGTCCAACCATCTCAAGGGCTTCGAGAGCTAGCTTCCTCCTCTCGATTGAACCAATACCCTTAGCTATTAGCGGTAGTTCCACGTTCTCAAGCACGGTCATCCTGGGTATTAAATAGAATAATTGGAATACAAAACCCACGAACTCATTCCTATACCTATCAAGTTCCGTATTGCTGAGCCTATGCAGCTCATAAGGACCAACCCTCAGGTAGCCCCTGCTAACCCTGTCCAAACCGCCTATTAGGCTTAGGAGGGTTGTCTTGCCACTACCACTAGGTCCAATGATACATCTAAACTCACCCTCATTTATCTCTAGATTTATTCCTCGAAGCGCAGGGTAATCACCGTAGTACTTCCACACGTCTCTAGCCTCTATGAATGACACGGTGGGTAAGCACAGTCTCTCTTTAAAATACATACTCACCGAGGACTCATATAGCGTAGACTGTAATGTGATTGATACTATAAAGAGAGTATGATTTATAAGAAGATTCGTGGTTTCAAATTCGATGTCGAAAATGATAACTAACAGGTACACACTGGTGATAATGACTATATTACTAGCACTGCTGGTTTTAATACCCTTGGCGTACGCACAGCAGTACTCAAACACCGCACCGCCCTTTTCAATAGTCAGTATATCCTCAGTACCATCACCGACTATTACTGGCGTCTCCAAGGTCTCAATAACACTAATATATACGGGAGGCTACTACCTATATAACACCGAGTTCTCCCTAACGCCCTGTAGCGGCACTGTGGTTTCCCAGAACCCAGCCTTCATTGGTTGGTTAAATCCTGGACAGCAAGTCACTGTTACCTACCTGATTAACTCAACACTACCCATTAATTGCCAATCCACGCTTGCCATAAGTTGGGGCGCTGAGTATGAGACCTCGGCGAAGGCGCAGGTAACCACCTACATACAAGTGGCTGGCTCGGGTTCAATGAACATAAACTTCCCACTGGTTATTTACGGCTCACCAATAATCACAGCGTACACGAAAACCCAATACTTGGTTAGTAACCTTGTTAATCCAGTGGAGCTTGTAGTGAGTAATAATGGCAGTGGCTCCATTTATAATTTGCAGGTTAACATAGGCATTAGTGGAGCTACTTTAGCCGCTGGTTACAGTAGTATTGTAATTGGGACCCTAAACCCAGGTAGTAACTACACCATGACCCTATACGTATTACCGATCAGCAGCGGCCCCGTGACAATCAATGTTGGTTACACAGGCCTTGATCAAAGCGGTAATACGGTAAGTGGCAGTATCTCAATAAGCATGAGCGTGATTGCAGTGTCCTCAAGCCAGGTGATTGTTTATCCAGTCAACTCCTCACTGAGTATTGGCTCTGGTGAACTGGTTATTGGCATTAGGAATGTTAATCCAGTGCCCATTTACAACGTAACCCTAGTGCTCACGTCAATCCAGGGATTAAGCCTAGCTGGTAATACAACCTATGACATTGCAGAGATACCACCTGGAGCGACCTACTATGTTTATGTGCCTATTGCAGTGCCCATATCATCATCCTCAGCATCCATAACATACTCACTAACCTATCAATACACTGGCGGCTACCCAGGCAGTGTTCAAGGCACCATGGCTGTATCCGTACTAAATGAACCATCAATACTAGTCACCGGTTACCAGGTCGCACCAACACCATTAATGATCAGTGAGACTGGTTCCGTGTCCCTAAACTTCGTTAATACAGGGCCGGTACCCGCCTACAACCTAAACATAACCGCAATACCAGGACCAGGAATTGAATTAATTAGTCAATCAAGCACCTACATGGGCACACTGAATTCCCAGCAGTTAAGTGCCGTGGCCTTCAGCTTCACTGTTACGAAGACAATGAACACCACAATAACCTTCCAAATACAATACACCAATCAATTCGGACAGCAACATACTCAGTACTACACAGTGCCAATAACCGTGATTAGGAACGCAACACTATTCACACAATCAGCATCTCAACTCAGCTCACAGAGCACTTACTACAGGTATCACAGGGCTAATTACTTCACATACATAATAATTGCATTAGCCGTAGTGGCTGCGGTCGTGATAATTGCTGCGGTTCTGATCCTACGTAGGAGGCACGGTGGCAAGTCATGAGGATTACCGACTACTTCAAACTTGCATGGAGCGCCGCTTGGGAGCGTAGGGGTAGGACAATAGGCGCCATTGTCGGCATAGTAATAGCCATAGTGGCCCTTGGCCTTGCCATAGGCATGGGACAGGGCTATAAGACACTGACTACGAGCTTCTTCGAGAGGATCTTCGGCACAAACACTGTGTTCCTATTCCCAGGGCAGAACTCGGAATTAACGATTACCAGCGTTTATGAGGTTATGAATATACCTCACGTGACCAATGCAATACCCATATTATCCACGGTTGCTAGGGTGGATATTAATGGCCATGAGGTCACAGCCACAATAATAGGGGCCACGGAACAGGAGATAATGCAACTCTATGGAGTTACCTCACTGAACAATGCAATAATGGCTGGCACACCAATACTCACGCCTGGGCTTGCCTTTGTCGGATATGACGTGGCCTTCACAAGCACTGGACAGCAGATTGCATACCCTGGGCAGGTAATGGTGATAACCGCACCAGGTGGTTCTGAGCTCACATACACAATAGGCGCCGTAATGCAACAAAGCGGTATTGGAGTCATTGGCCTGAATCCAAACAATGCCATATTCATTGATGAGAATACCTTCCTATCACAATTCGATCCCTCGGGCATTGTCAGTGGCATAATAGTCTATGTTGACTCACCAAACAATATTAATTACGTCACAAATGAGTTAAAGGCTCTCTTCCCAATGGACCAGGTACTAAACCTATCAACATTACTATCAAGCATTAACCAATTCTTCACCGTGCTCGAGCTCTTCCTGGCCTTCATAGCCGGCATAAGTTTCGTAATAATCGGCATTTGGATGTTTGACACGATGATGATAAATGTGATTCAAAGGACTAGGGAGTTCGGCATAATGAGAGCAGTGGGCTTCAGCGGAAGGTCAATACCACTACTCCTAATTATTGAGGCCGCGATAATAGCCATAATAGGGTCAGTAATCGGCATCGCATTGCTAATGACCATTGTTAGTGCCTTCCCAAGTCCATCATCATTCATGGGACCGGCCTTCGGTGGAGGTCCTGGCAGGGCAACCACCAGGGCAGCCACAGCCGCCACCTCCTCATCTATAGTGCTACCCATAATGCTTACGCCGCTGGATTTCGCGGCAATATTCATACTGCCCATAGCCATAAACATAATCGCAGCCCTAGTACCAGCAATAAGGGCCATGAGAATACCGCCAGCCCAGACCCTGCGTTATGAGTGAGGAGTGTTGGCTAGTGGTTTGCCTTAAAAGTAATGTCACAATTTAAGTACGGCTTTCTTGAGTATTGGGTCTGCAATCACGTACTCCTCATTGGCCTTCTCCGCAATGCCATGGTCAATTAGTTCCTTGAGTAGTACGTAGAGCGACTTATCATTAATTGGCTTACCCTCTGCAATCTCAAGTGCCGCCTTAAGCTCCCTCCAACTTCTCCTAACGAATAATTCCTTAAGCAATACCCTATACCTAGGACTCCTATTGGTTAGGAAGTTCCTGAGTTCATTAAGTGCCAATGCGATTGCGGGCTCGAGGACCTCCTCAATGGATTGCTTACCCTCAATCACATATTGATGACCGATGTACGTCAACCAACCAATGACACCATCAAGATCATTCACAATACGCACGAGGAAATCATCACCGGGCCTGACCCCATACTGCTCAAAGCCCCTCCTTAGGAAGTCCAGGGACTCATCAGGGCTGAGTCTCCTGGTATTCACGAAGTGTATGTACCTGCCGAATAGTGGGGCCTCGGGATCATTAACCCTGAGGAACCTATCCAATACCCCAACCTCGGAGCCTGACAACAGTAATTTCACATACCTCAAATTATCGTATGCATACGCAAGCAGCATATTAAAGTCCACCCAAGTCACCCTACTCAGCTCCTGGGCCTCATCAACAGCAATCACCACCGCCCTACCCAATTCAGCGCCAAGGTCATTAATGGCATTAAGCAATTCGCCAATACTCAGCCTACGGGATTCACCCAACCTAATCTCCACATGTATCGGTGATACCCCAACCCTAACCCACCTAACCCTAGATAGGGCGTCCCTAACCTTATCAATTATTGACCTATTCCTGATCAGGAAGTCCTCAAGCCCACGCCTAATTAACTCAATAAGGTCAATCTGCCTAGGCCTCCCCGCGAACCTAACGTCCAGGTAAATGTATGGGCAGCCAACCTCATTAAGCGCAACCCTCATCAATGAGGTCTTACCAGTCCTCCTCAAACCCCTGACAACAATTACCTTATCATTAATAACACCATTAATTAAATCCCTCAACTCAGTCTCGAAGTCGTAAAGATCCTCCCTCCTACTCTTAGGCTCAAGGTCAAAAAGCATATACCAGTTACTTACCCTATGGGTAAGTTTATTAATCCAACTATTTCCTTGACCTCAATACGGCACCCAGTATTGCCAGTATCACACCTACGACACCAATTATTATTGCCACAAATGCGAGTGCTCCGGCAATAATAATTGATGAGGTTACCGATACGCCGATGATGCTGTACTTAATGGTTACTGGCACTGAATAATTATTCACTAGGTATAGGGTGCCCGTGCCTGTTGTCACCGTGTAAGCCACGACATACTGACCATTCGAGTATATAGTCTTAAGTATGCCTGGCACCGTGATGTACGTCTCGAGGGGTTGATTAATAGAATCCGTGTAAACCACGGTCAACACCTTACCAAGGCTCGCGGTACCCACCGTGACATTATCACCTGGGCTTAAGGTGACCGCCATAGTTGCAGGCTTTACCTGCCTAGCAACAACATAAGTACTAACTACAAAAATTACTATGGCAACTATTATTAAAATCACGCCAACTATTAACAAACCCCTCCTCATAATGCCGTAGTCCTAAAACTAATTAATAAGTTTTGTTTCTCAATTTCCCAATAATAGTAAAGCCATAACTTGGACTTGAAGAGTCGCCGTATATCTATAATCACGGCGACTCTACACACCCAAAGCACAGCAACCCTAATTAATGATGGTGCGACCCAACACAACGGGAAGAGTTATTAATCCCTGCAATGTTCAATAATTGGGTTAATGTGGTTAGTAGGGATGAGGTTAGGAGGATTGTGCTGGAGTTGATTAGGACTGATGAGGAGTTTCGGCTTGCCATAGCCGGTGCCCTGGGTCTTGAGGCAATACTTAACGAGCTTAGGGCCCTTAGGCAGGACTTCAATGCAATGCTTAATTGAGTTGTGAGTATTGAGGAGGCTAGGAGGGAGTGTGTTTGGGTGCTTACGTGGAGGGAGGAATTAACACCATTCTTGGTACTAACGAATTAACCCACCTCTAAAGCCTAGGGTAGTGATTAGCGATATCATTGATAAGGTCCTAATTGGCATAACGACCCTAGAAATACTGAGTTTAATGATAGACTCAACAACGGGCACCCTCGGAAGCACCATACCTACTGTATTGAATCATCATCACGCATTACTAGGTATAACTCATCGAGTGTCTCTCTTATCAATGCCTCGTATAGGCCATCAACAGCCTCAAGAATTATGAGGCCGTGCTCCATTATCGAAAGCCTAAATTTAGGGTCGATATTGATTAGCGGCACGACATCCACAGGCATGCCAAGTACCTCTTCAAGCCTTGTTCCAAGGCTTAATAACGCATTAAGGTCGAGATTCTTCCCGTAAACCGCAATGTCTATGTCCCTAAACTCATTAAGTTCCACGAAACTACCGAATAATATCCCAAGGGAGATACCGTACTCCCTAAGTATATCCCTAATTCTTGAAATAATTAATTCCCTCTCCTCACGTCTCATTGAGTGATAGATATACTCGCCACTAAATTCCATAACGATCCCTCAACCTATCTATGAAACTCGCCAGGTTTTTAAAGTTCGACTTAATGCTTTGATATATTAGGTAATCATCGATTACCCAATACCTATGAACAAGCAGGTTCCTAAGTCTTACAAGTCTCGTTAAATCCTCGTACTCATTCATCATTAATAAGCCCTTATCTCTTAATATCATTAGTGCATTTATCGGTGTCCTAGGTCTTTCATTTAATTCTCTACGTACTATATGCATCGCTAATGCCATTACTGCCTCTGCAATGACTATTAACTCATACCTAATGGCCATTTTATCCTCATCGCTTAATTCATCATATGGCTTATTTGTTATTCTTTCAATTTCCTTTATCGCATCCTCAACATCCCTAATAAGGCCCTTAATAAATTCCTTAGAAACACCCACGTTGGTCTTTAACGCCCTGTTTATTTTAAGGTTATTTTTAGTACGTTACTGACTTATACCTAGTTCTCCCGAGGATAGTTCCAGGGGCTTACCCTTAGGTTCCTTTATGAATAGTGCTGTGAATATTACGCCAATTATCGCCACGGCAACCAATACGAGTAATAGGTTCGACATCACCATGTACTTGGCCGTTGCGCTCAATGCGCTACTTGTTATTGGGAAGAGTAGTGGAATGAATAGTGCAGCTATTGTTGCGCCAAGCTTACCACTGCCCGCGGCTATCCCGTGGCCCGTAGTCCTGAACCGGGTTGGGAACACCTCAGTTGGTAGTATGAATGTGGTCACGTTGGGACCGACGTTAGTGAAGAACTGGGCTAGGCCATATAGGGCTATTATGGCCGCTGGAATTATTATGCCGTTCCTTAGCATGAGCGCCGTGATTAAGTATGTAGCGGCCACTATTGAGAAGCCCATTATCTGCATGGACTTCCTACCCATTTTATCCACTAGGAAGGCCGCCACGTAGTAACCAGGGACTAGGAAGGCCAGAACGACGTATAACTGTATGTATATACCAGCCAATGGGTTCTTGGCTAGGCCTATTGCCGAGGTTACGAAGGGACCAAATATGTTTGTGCCATAGAAGAACACATCAAGTGCAAACCAGGGTATTGCAGTACCAAGTATTACCGGTAAGTACCTAAGTAAATTCCTGTAAATGCCATTACTGGCATTATTTACATTATTAATTTCCACATCCTGCCTTAGCACGTCCTTAACGGCCTTCTTGGCGCCCTCAACATCACCCTTAACGAAGTACTCAAACCTAGGCGTCTCATGAACCCTACGCCTAAAGTAAATGACTATGGCGGGCATCACTGCACCGAACCCAAGTATTATTCTCCAGGCAATGTCTGGGTTTATCTTAGCATTTAATAGACCGAGGCCGAGTAGGGCAGCCGTAACAATGCCCCATCCCTGCATTGAGAAGACCCCCGCCACGAATAAGCCTCTACTTCTCGCCGGTGCATACTCACTCATTAACGTGGCGCTTATTGGGTAATCACCACCAACTCCAAGACCTAGTATGAACCTTGTTATCCAAAGCATTGTTGGGTTTATTGAGAATGCAGAGGCTATGGCTCCAGCCGCCAATAGTGCTGCCTCCACACCGTATATGTACTTCCTGCCAAATATATCGCCTATCCTGCCGAATATGAAGGGGCCTATCACTGCGCCAAACAGTGCGGCTGATGATATTAGGCTTATTTCTGACGCTGTTAACGACCAAACCTGCTTTAGAAAGACCAGAGCTACTGATATTGCAAATAGGTCATAGGCATCCGCGAAGAAACCTGCGCCTGATATGAATAGGAGCTTTAGGTGTCCTGGTGTCGGTTTTGACCAATCAAGCGGTTCAAAGGGTGTTTTATTCGACATTATGAACCGTGTAACTAAAGCTTTAATAGGGCTTTTGTCAGTAAAATAATAATCATATATATTAATAAATATACTTATATATCAACGCAATTCCCATGAGGCAAATTTTTATTAATGCCAAGTAGCCACGTATAGCGATGCCTGTCATAGACCTAGCACAGGTGGATTTAAGGGCATTAACACCAGATCAACTGGACTGGAGAAAGTTCGTATTACCTGTTGATCATCCAATGAGGGTTATTAGGATTGAGAAGGTCGTGGCCAACATAGGTGTTGGACAAAGTGGGGAGAGACTTGAGAAGGCTGCTAAGGTCCTTGAGGAATTGACGCAGCAGGAACCAAGCTATAGGCTTGCCAAGAGGTCGATTAAGGATTGGAACATTAGGAAGGGTGAACCAATAGGTGTGGCAGTCACATTAAGAAGAAATAAGGCTGTTTGGTTCCTACTGAGGACGCTGGCTGCAGTGGACTTCACACTGAGGGAAAATTCATTCGATGACTGGGGCAACGTGGCCTTCGGAATTAGGGAGCACATAATGATACCGGGTACGAAGTATGACCCATCAGTCGGTGTTTGGGGCTTAAACGTAGTCACAGTACTCGCAAGACCAGGATTAAGGGTCATGTACAGGAGGAGGGCTAGGTATGACGTTGGTAAGGAACAAAGAGTATCAAAGGCCGAGGCAATGAAATTCTTCCAAGAAGTACTCGGTGTAAAAATAATAAAGTAAATTTTAACTTATTTTTAATAAATAATAATTATTATGTGTTGGCTATTGTT